>Ga0208116_1000007_pt1 | contig 237262 bp, 202 predicted proteins | sample LakWasMeta9_HOW4_2_FD_183859 | JGI IMG/M metagenome (GOLD analysis project Ga0208116, IMG submission 183859) | Freshwater sediment methanotrophic microbial communities from Lake Washington under simulated oxygen tension - Sediment Metagenome... | ecosystem: Environmental > Aquatic > Freshwater... | reverse complement strand
ACTCGCTCAGAAGGCGGTTTAGGTGAGTTGAATACGGGGTGCGTCAGATCATCTTCATTGTGAACATGATGCGGGAATAAGCTGGCGGTATGTCCGTCTTCGCCTAAACCCAACAACACCATATCAAACGGTAAGGCATTGGCAACGATGGGTTGATAGTCTTTAGCCGCTGTTACGGGGTCGGATTCGGCGGGAATGGTGAAAATCTGTTCACTTGGAATGGAGACTTTATTCAAAAACGCTTGTTCAGCCAACACGTTGTTTCTGTCAGGATGACCGACGGGTAAACAGCGTTCATCACCGTAATAAATAATCCAGTTTGCCCAATCGGCATTTGCGTCGGCAAGTAAGCGATAAACTTTTTCAGGGGTTGTGCCGCCTGCTAACACCAGTTTAAACGTGCCGTGATCGGCGATGGCTTGCTGCGCTGCGTCAATAATTTGTTGATACGCTGCCGCTGCGACTTGATCGGCAGTATCGAAACGATGCCAGTTAATAGATTTCTGCATTTATTTACACTCAGGGGTTAGGTTGGTTCGCCAATATTGGGCTTCTTTATCAAATAAACGGCTGTCTTCAGGCCCCCATGATCCTGCGGGGTAGGTGGCAATATAGTCGCGTTCCATTGCCCACGTTTGCAAGATAGGGTCAACAATACGCCACGCATATTCCACTTCATCAAAACGCAGAAACAGCGAGCGGTCGCCTTTAAGCACGTCTAATAATAGGTCTTCGTAAGCATCAATGGCTTGTTCGTCTTCATTGCGGAAACTGGCATCCAAGCTGCTGGAGCGGGTGCGCATTTCCAAGCCCGGTTCTTTGACGGTCATTTCAATACGAATGCTTTCTTCGGGTTGGATACCCAGTATCACCCAGTTGGGGTTCATGCACTGTACAGCGGTATCACGGAAAAACTGTAGCGGCGGATGACGGAAACAGATGGAAATAATGGACTGGGCTTTTGCCATGCGTTTACCCGTGCGTAAATACATCGGCACACCGCGCCACCGCCAATTATCGACGTAGAGTTTCATGGAGGCGTAGGTTTCCGTGACGCTGTTGGCGGGAATGTTTTCTTCCTGCAAATAACCGTTGACCTTTTCGCCGTTGATATGCCCGTTGGCATATTGACCGCGAAACGCATGACCGTGTACCGCTTCTTTGGGAATGGGGCGGATAGATTTTAACACTTTGACTTTTTCATCACGCAGTGATTCGGCTTCCATCGACACAGGCGGTTCCATCGTGACCAGCGTCAATAGTTGCAATAAGTGACTTTGCAACATATCACGCATTGCGCCTGAGCTGTTGTAATAATCGCCGCGACTTTCAATACCCAGTTCTTCCGAGTGGGTGATTTGAATGTGGTCGATGTAATTACGATTCCACAAAGGTTCTAACATGACGTTGGCAAAGCGGAATACCAGCACGTTCTGTACCATGCCTTTACCAAGATAGTGGTCGATACGGTAGATTTGTTCTTCAGTCAGATAATGAGCTATGCGCTTCTGTAACGCTTGCGCGCTGTCTAAATCGTAGCCGAACGGTTTTTCAATAATCACCCGTCGCCAGCCTGCATCTTCATCGAATAAATGTTGATTGCTCAGCATTTCCATCACTTTGCCGAAATCAGAGGGGCTGATGGATAAGTAAAAGGCGATATTTTTCGGGAATTTGTTGGCTTTGTCATTAAGCAGGGTTGCCAATTCGCTGTAGCAGTGTTCTTGCTGTATATCGCCTTGATGATAATACAAGCGTTCACAAAAACGCTGAAAGACCACTTCATCAATGGCTTCTTTTGCTTTTGCCTGAATCATATCGCGCACTTCAGACAACCAGTGTTGTTGATCCCACGATCTGCGTCCGATGGCTAAAATTCGTGTTCCTTTCGGTAAGCGATTAGCAACATCGAGATGATACAAAGCGGGCATTAATTTGATACGGGACAGATTGCCCGTAGCACCAAAGATAACGTAAGTACAGGATTCAGCGTGCATAATGTGAGAGATTTATAGTCCCCACGCTCCAGCGTGGGAATTCATCCAGCAACGCTCCCTGCGTTGCGTGACGCTGGAGCGTCTGAGCGGTATTCCCATATAAAGCGCGGGAATAATGCAATGAGTGATTATCTTTCCAGCAAATCAAATTTGCCTTCTTTGCCATTCCATTCATCAGCGTCCGGCAGTGGCGATTGTACTTCGGTAATCAGCGGCCATTCTTTGGATAATTCAGCATTCAGCTCAATAAAATGCTCTTGCCCTTCAGGTAATTCATCTTCAGCAAAAATAGCATTGGCAGGGCATTCAGGCTCACACAAGGTGCAGTCGATACATTCATCGGGATCAATAACTAAAAAGTTAGGGCCTTCATGAAAGCAATCGACAGGACAGACATCTACACAATCAGTAAATTTACATTTAATACAATTTTCAGTGACTACAAAGGCCATAATTATTACTCGGAACGGTTTAGGTGGAAGTGTGTGAATTCGGGCGAGTATCTTAGCAGAAAGGCTAAGCGGATAGAACACCTGTTGAACTCTACCCACCATTATAATTCTTCTTTACTTATCGTTCCTTTTTTTATCGTTATCACAAGTGCCAATACAACTGGTAATCAATGAATATGCTTCTTATTTAGAGCAAAACTTTTTCTTTGTTCCAACAATGATGTTGTTATGCTTTGCCATTGCTGAAGTAGTTGTAAGTATAGGGTTTGACAGTTGGCTGAGCTAGCCACATCAGGGTGTTCAACTAACAGGGCAATATGTCTGACAATGAATTGAGAAAGTTGCGGGCATTGATGACCATTAAACTTTGTCATTAAAAAACAAAGCGTTGAGTTTAGTTTAATAAATGACGCTCTATCAGTGTTGTTTTCTTCACTAAGCGTTATATTTTGTTCCACAGTTTTTCCTTTATGGTATTAACGAATTGAATTCATGAAATTGAACAATATCATGAAGATGATTTTGCATTTTTTGGGAATGTTTTTGATTGCTTATATGGCAAGTAAGCCATGACTTTGAATGTTTGGCGTAACTTTCCTGCTTATTCTTAGCAATATTTAAAGCTGAAAGTAAACAATAGTATCGAGAAATAAGCAGAGCAATGCAGGGATTTTGCAAGGATTCATATTGAACTTTCAAATATTCAATAGCCATTAATAATACCTCTTGTTGATCATTATCAGACATAGCTGTTTTCCCTTAATGTTCAGATGATTCTTTCATTGTTGATTTCACTGCGGTTAAAAATAATTTCCAAACCGTTTTTTTTGAATCAGCATCCAGACACTTAAAATCTACCGCATGAATGTATCCACTTTTAATGAGTGATGCTAAAGCGTTGGGTGAAATGGCGATGTGTACTAAGTTATTTTCCATATCAAAACCAAATTAGACTGCCTTTTATGTAAATGATAATCATTCTTATTTGTAAGTCAAGAAATTATAATCATTGTTAGTAACTAAAAAGTGAAAGAAATGTAAAGCTACACATTTTAAATGCTCATGATTTGGTTGTTTCTGTCATAAAGGAGTAATATGCGACCTGCTACAATACCGCATTTAAGCACATTCTTATTCAGATTATGACCCAATGTAATATTCTCGTTGTTGAAGACGAAGACGCTATCAGAGCCATGTTAATCATGGTACTTGAGCAAGCCGGTTTTTCACCCATTGCGGCGGCGGACGCGCAAGAAGCACAAAAAGCCCTAGAGGAGGCACTGCCTGATTTAATCCTGCTGGACTGGATGTTACCCGGTATCAGCGGTGTCGAATGGGCAAGACGCTTGAAAAAAGAACCTATGTATCGGGACATTGCTATTATTTTATTGACTGCACGCGGCGAAGAAGAAGACAAAGTACGCGGGCTGGAAATCGGCGCGGATGATTATGTGACCAAGCCTTTTTCGCCGAAAGAATTAGTCGCGCGTATTCGTGCCGTGTTGCGCAGAACGGGAAAGTTGCAAGGCTCCAACTCTATTGTGCTGGGTGATTTAACACTGGATACCGAACAACATCGACTGACCGTCGGCGATCAGCAACTGGAAGTCAGTCCCACTGAATTTCGCTTAATGCACTTTTTTATGACCCATCCCGATAAAGTCTACAGTCGCACCCAGTTATTGGATCAAGTATGGGGACGTAGTGTGTATATTGAAGAACGCACTATTGATGTGCATATTCGCCGCCTCAGAAAAATTCTGGCTGAACATAATCGTGAAGATTTGGTGCAGACAGTACGCGGCTTCGGTTATCGGTTTTCACTAATAGACTAAATCTATGGCTGCTTGGCACAAAGAAATAACGATTGCATTGCTGCTGTTTGTTATCGTCACTATCGTCGGCGGGATTACAGGCTGGTTTCTATACCTGACTTTATTGCTGGTTTTATGTCTGTTAATTCATCAGGTTATTCAAATCCACCGTTTTGAAAAATGGCTGGGTAAAATGTCAGGTGGTACTCATCCCAACGTCAGCGGCGTATGGGAAGAAATTTATTACCATGTCTACCGCATGAAAAAAAACAACAAAAAGCGTAAAAAGAAACTCTCAAAAATGATAGACCAGTTTCGTCAATCGACCGAAGCTCTGCCCGATGCCGCAGTGGTATTAGGGGCTAATGATGAAATTGAATGGACGAATAAAGCCGCGCGAGATGTCCTCGGACTCCAGCAAAGTGACAAAGGGCAGCGCATTCCCAACTTGGTTCGCTTCCCGGAATTTATTCGCTATATCAAATCGGGCGATTATTCTGAACCCGTCATTGTGCCATCGCCCATTAATCAGCATATTACCTTATCAGTGCGCATTGTTCCTTATGGCGCGGGCTTGCGTTTGATGATAGCGCAAGATGTCACACAACTTAAAGTCATGGAACGGATGCGCAAGGATTTTGTCGCCAACGTATCCCATGAATTACGCACCCCGTTAACCGTATTAAAAGGCTATCTGGAAACCTTACAGGATATGGATGATGGGCTGTCACCCGTATTAACCGCCTCCTTTTATCAAATGCAGGGGCAAACTGAACGGATGCAGCATCTGGTGGACGATTTATTATTATTAACCCGTCTTGAATCGCAACAGAAAAAAGCCGCGTGTGTCAATGTGCCTGAATTATTAAGCGAAATTTGTCGGGAAGGTGACGCGCTGTCCACCACACGGATAGAACTGACCTTGGTAACGGATAGCTATATCATGGGTGACGAGCAGGAGCTGCGCAGTGCGTTTACTAATTTATTGGGTAACGCACTGAAGTATTCACCTGATGATTCTGTTGTTAAAGTAAGCTGGTATAAAAACAATAGCGGCGTAGTATTGGCGGTAGAAGACCAAGGTGAAGGCATTGCCAAATCAGAAGTCAGTCGTATTACCGAGCGTTTTTATCGTGTAGAAACCAAACGGCAGAAAAAAGTCAGCGGCACGGGTTTAGGTTTGGCGATTGTCAAACACGTTCTCATGCGCCACGATGCCCAATTGGTGATTAACAGCGAACTGGGCAAAGGCAGTTGTTTCAGCTGCCACTTTCCGATTAAACGTCTGTGTCACTAAGCGACGGATTCAATACGCAAACTGTCAGCCGACTGATGCAGCCAAAAATGCTGCAAGCCGCCATCTGTGCCGTAGACACCAACAAGAAATTCCGATAACAACTGTAAAACCTGATAGACATTCGTATCATTGGACGTATTCAGATATGTCACCAGCGGCTCCAGTAATGGCAACAACTCAGGATTCATACTCGTACGATTAAGCTCAATCACCTGCCTGAATGAATCCAGACACCCGCTCCACCAATGACCGACTGCCGCACCCTGAAAATCCCGCCCCGCTAACTCATCCAGTCTGAGTTGGCATAACACCCCTTCCAGCCCTTCCAGCAACGAATTGACCACAATCATACGCCCATCAAAGCCCACTCGGGTGTAGTAATACGCTAACGATTGATAGGCAATCTGCCCATTTGACCAATTGCTGTAATCATAAGCAAACCACCCCGTATTAAGACTCGCTACCCGTCCCGAATCCGCTAACACAAAACGTAATAATTGATCGTGATGAGCAAACTTAAGCGGATGCTGGCGAGCAAAATTAAAATACCGCTGCCAGATTTTGCGGCTATAACAACCGTAAAAACTCACCGCAATATCACAAAAAATCCATTGCGTTAATCGCTCCGCCAACGACTCACTGCTTAAATCAGGCGCGTTGGCAATACTTGTCCCTTCGTGTGCATAACGCACCGTCGGCGCACAAAAACCAGCTTCATCCGTTGCATTGGTTATTGCTGTTGCCAATGCCTCGATACCCACAGGGAAAAACGTATCATCATCGGTAGCAAACACAATATAGTCACGAGTCGCCGCCGCAAAAGCCGCTAAAAAATTATCCATTGCCTTACAATCCGCTTCGGTTTCAGCAAACACAATCACATCACCGAATTCCTCGCGTAAGGTGCGTTGTTTTTCTATAAAACCCGAATTATCCGCAATCACCACCTCAAACCCCTGCGTTAAGAATAAATCCACCGTCAGCATCAAACGGCGCATACTCGGCGCATCAAAACGATGACTGGGAATCACCACGCTGGCATTAATTTTTTTCATCAAAAGTTCTCAAGAATTAAAAAGTATTGTTTTGTAGATCAGTGCGTATCTAGTCCGTCACTGCCCACAGTTAAGTCTGGCTGGTTGTAACCGCGTAGCGGTGAAATGGTTGTAGCAACGCAATATAAACATAACCAAGCCCTGTAGGGGTGAAATGTTTGTTTCTCATCCAACATTTCACCCCCTACGGGGCTATGTTGTATCTAAACACTGAGTCTACAAACATTTTACCCCGCTGGGGTTTTTCCTTAACTGTGGGCAGTGAGCCAGTCCGTAGGTTGGGTAGAGGTACGAAACCCAACATTAACGCGGGTTGTGATGGGTTGCGCTGTTACTCTACCTAACCTGCGACATAAGCCAGTTCCAAGATGGGGCTTTGGAACTAGCGTGCTATTTTTACTTGTGTTCCTCAACAGGTGCTGGTGTCTCGGCGGCTTTTGGTGTTTCAGCAGGTGCTGGAGTCTCAGTTGCTTTTTGTTCCGTAGCAGGTAGTTTTGCCTCAGCCGCTTTTTTCGCTTCGGCTGCCTTTCTTGCCTCTCTTTCTGCCGCTTTTTTCGCCAGTGCAGCTTTTTGATCCGCAGCCTTAGTTGCCGCTATCGGGCCGGTTTCTTCTGCCATTACAACCGATGGCGTGACCAGCACGGACATGACACAAACACATAATGGTAAGGTGAGTTTTTTTAAGTTGATATGTAACATAATGACCTCTTTAGCTGGAATGGTGATTCAGAATGAGTGTAACTCGGTCAGTCGCGTAGAAAATGAATACGGGCAAACTCGAATGATTATTCTAACCGTTATTTCAGCAAGATATAAGGACGGGTTTTGTTGCGTAGACAACATGAGGTTTATCGTTGTCGGAAACACCTATTTTCGCTATCGCTCAAACAGGCTTATTCCGACCTATAAGGCTATAACGCAGTGAAACCCATTATTTACGCGGGTTTATGTGGGTTTCGCAATTACGGATTACGGCTTATCTGCTTTAATGCAAACACAAAAGAAACGAAAGCAATGCAGCTGCCTGCGGTTATTACCAACTCTGAAACCGAAGGTGGCGCGATAAGAATAAAACCGCGCCCTTTGATAAGCGATGAAAAACTTGAAACACAAAAAGGCATGAGAAACAGCCTGAACGTCTGCCAGTGGTCAGTTGATTTTATACCCGAAGAACTGACACTGAGCAGTAAAGCGAAACCGATAACGCCGCTTATACCAAGAGAATTCAGCCAAATAGCGGGCGATGGATCAAAATAATGATAAACGGTAATCAGATACCAAATTAAATAACACCACAGAATAACTTTACCCGTTTTTAAATGGCAAAAATAGTTGAGCATAAAATACTTGGACTCCGTGTATAAAAATTCTAATGTATATTAGGTTGCATCTTTTCGCAACCCAACACATTGCGTGGTAAATGTTGGGTTGAAAAAGCACCAGCCTAAGGTACGCGGCTTTCTCGTTCCCAAAGTTTTGGGAACGAGAAAATGCTTAACAATCCGTAAAATGCGTTGAGATACCCGTGCGTTCATTGAATCTTCTCTTCATAATTACTACAAAACCCCCTCATTCAATTGGTACAATAAGTGAAAACAGGAATACTCCCAATCACGCACCTATGTTATTTGCCGAGTAATTAAGCATACCGAAAAAGCTAGATTTGGATTCCTGATTTTATATATCGCATTGTTAAATAATAAGAGGTTCTAGTATGAAGTTAGATATTGCATTACCTGAGATTTTATTGCCGTTTAAGATGAATATTGAGGCTAGTATTAAGCCATTTGTGCGTATTAAAACGGCATTGGTTGAGAATAAGTTATCGCTTTGGCAAAGTAAGTTTTCTGGTTTGCCTTATTTTCCTAAGGATTTGATTTATCCATTGGATAGTTGTGGACAGCCGATGAGGCTATTAGCTCAATTTAATTTCGCTGAGATTCCTCATCTTCCAATGTTTCCAGAAAAGGGAATTTTGCAGTTTTTTATTTCAGGCACGGATGGGATGTTTGGAGTGAATTTTAATGATTTGTTAAATGATGATAATTTTCGAGTGCTGTATTTTCCAGAGGTGATGTTGGATGAATCAGAGTTATTAACGGATTTTTCGTTTTTATCTGAGACAAATTATTTAGAATTGCCATTTATGAATGAATTTTCGTTATCGTTTGAGTTGCAGTATGCACCGTTGTCTATTTCGGATTATCAGTTTTATTCTAAGATTATGGATGCAGATGATTATTGTAATGGCATATCTGAGTCATATTCAAATTTGTTTCCATCCGCAGGGCATAAGTTAGGGGGGTATCCGTTTTTTACGCAAGCGGATCCTAGAGAAGTAGAGCAATATCAAGACAGGGAATATATGTTGTTGTTTCAAATGGATTCAGACTGTTCTTTGGATATTATGTGGGGAGATGTGGGTATTGCGAATTTTTTTATTACGAAGGAAGATTTGTTGAATAGGGATTTTTCTAGGGTGTTATATACTTGGGATTGTGGTTAATTATTATTGATAATATTAGGATAATCAGTGCTATAGGATGTGATGATAGGAGGCGCATCATTCGCGTGGACTTTCTCGAACGATGCGCTTCGTTCCTCAGCACATCCTATAATTAGCGCATCTTATCGAGTTCTACAGGGCTACCATCTTGATTAAGACATAAATTCCACCAATGCCCAAAAAAATGCCGAACAGTGTTAATAATGGTAAGTATTGTGATTCTATTTCTCGTTCCCAAACTCCAGTTTGGGAATGCCTATTGCCAAGCTCCGCTTGGCGTGTCAATAGAATAAAGCAAGATTGATAACGATTAAACATCAAGCAGAGCTTGATGGTAGGCATTCCCAAGCGGAGCTTGGGAACGAGAAAAAATAAAATTGACTGACTACCAGATTCCCAATCTCCAGATTGGGAACTAGCGCAATTTTCGCTATCGCTCAAACAGGCTTATTCCGACCTACAGGGCTCACCCCAACGTACGCAGTGTTAGTTTTTCGATTAACCGTTTTCCTGCTGTAATGCTTGTTTTTTCAATGTATTGGTAGAAAAATAACGACACAATAGTCGCAACAAAAACAACACATAGAAAATGCACAAGACTTGCCATATCGGATGTAGGAAACATATCCCTAAAGCCAAGTCTGGAAAAATAAGTCAATATTGCAAAATGTGTTAGGTACATACTAAAACTTAACTTCCCAAATAGAATAGTCATTCTATTGACCAATAGTCGTGTCGGCCAGTTTGCCAACAAAATAGCAAACACCGCAAATAGCATACCCGCAATAAAATGGTGGGGCATTTTAAGAAGCTTGCTAACAATAAAATCACTTGGAAGTTTAAATACAGGGTATAAAAAAGCCAGCAGAAAAACGACAAACAATACACCGCCAATAATGGCGATTTGCGTGCGCGGATACTGCTTGAGTAGTATTAAATAGCCGAGAATACCAATGATAAACACAGGCAGTTGACCAAAAAAATTAAGAAAAGCGAAGTTTTGTAATAGATACTGTTGATTTTCCGAATAAGAAAAAATATGCGGCACTAATCGCATATTTAAATAACTTAATCCGAGACTAATCACAAAAAAGACCAGACAAGACTTTATAGATGTAAGTCGCGGAAGCAAAAATGGCAGGACAGCGTAAAAACTCATTTCTACCGCAATTGACCACCCACCCGGAACAACTGACGTGATAATTTCTGGGTGAAATCCGTGCAGAAATGCCGCAGTGATTGGAATAAACCACCATTCAATGCCATTGGGAGCCCAATAGCTTGGCGAAAATCCATTCACAAAAAGGTAAGTTAGTATTGCAATATAAAACATCGGAGCTATTCGGAAAAAACGTCTTATATAAAAATTCCGAATTGGAAATGTTTCATGAGAACTTCTAGCGACCCAAGACATACAAAGTGTTAGCGCACTTGCCACATAAAAAAGTTGCACGCCGCGCGCCCCTTCTCCCATCAGCCATAATAGCGTTGCATTAGTCGGCGCAACCGCTTGAGATGAATGCACAAGAATTACGCCAAGAATTGCGATACCGCGAAGCGCGTCAATAAATTCGTATTTTTTTATATCTAGCTGGGGCGTTGCCTCTATCACTTTAATGGTAGTTGAGTAATTCATCAATGCGCCTCATCCCAATTCTCCCCAACACCCACATCCACTACTAACGGCACATTTAGTTCAGCGGCGGCGCACATAATATTTTTAATACTCTCGCTACAATTCTCTATCTGAGATTCAGCGATTTCAAATACTAATTCATCATGTACCTGCATAATGATTTTGGCATCGACGGCGGCGGGTTGTAGCCACGCATCCACGGCTAACATGGCGCGTTTGATAATATCGGCGGCTGTGCCTTGCATGGGAGCATTGATGGCTGTGCGTTCGGCGTATTGGCGCAGGTTGGCGTTGCGGGAATTGATTTGCGGTAAATATAAACGTCTGCCGAATAGTGTTTCTACATAACCTTGTTGGCGGGCGAGTTCGCGGATGTTGTCCATGTAGTTTTTTACGTCGGGATAACGGGCGAAATATAAGTTGATGTAATCTTGGGCTTGGTTGCGTGATAAACCTAATTGCGCGGCTAAACCAAACGCGGACATTCCGTAAATCAAGCCAAAATTAATGGCTTTGGCAGAACGGCGTAAATCATTGGTCACTTGGTCGGGGGCAACAGCAAACACTTCGGCGGCAGTGGCGCGGTGAACATCTTGCCCTGTGCTGAATGCGGTGATTAAGCCTGCATCATTGGATAAATGCGCCATGATGCGCAGTTCAATTTGTGAGTAATCGGCGGCAACGATTTTATAGCCGTCGGGGGCAATAAAGGCTTGGCGAATTTTGCGTCCTTCTTCACTGCGAATCGGAATGTTTTGCAGGTTGGGATCGGAGGAGGATAAGCGACCTGTGGCGGCGACGGCTTGATGATAAGAGGTATGCACGCGCCCTGTTTTATTATCGACTTGTTGCGGTAGTTTGTCGGTATAAGTGGATTTGAGTTTGTTTAAACTGCGGTAATCAAGGATGAGTTTAGGCAGTGGAAATCCTTGATCTGCTAGGTCTTGCAACACCGATTCATCGGTGGACGGTTGACCTGTCGGGGTTTTTTTCAATACGGGCAGTTTGAGCTGATTGTAGAAAATATCCTGAATTTGTTTCGGTGAACCTAGATTAAAAATATGCCCAGCGACATTATGCGCTTGCTGTTCCAGCGAGATAATGTGATTGGCAAGTTCCATGCTTTGTTGCGCCAGCATATCGGTGTCGATGAGTACGCCGTTGGCTTCAATACGCGCCAGTACGCTGATTAATGGGATTTCCAGCTCGGTATAAAGTGTCAGCAGGGCAGGGGCTTGTGCCAATTTTTCACTCAATACTTGGTGCAAACGCAGGGTAATATCAGCATCTTCGGCGGCGTAAGGCGCGGCTTTATCAATGGCAACTTCGGAAAAATTAATCTGTTTCGCACCTTTGCCCGCCACGTCTTCATAATGAATAGTGGTTACGTCCAGATAGACTTTGGCTAAATCATCCATGTTGTGTTTGGTTGCCGTGCTGTTTAACACATAAGATTCCAGCATGGTGTCGTGGGCGATGCCGCGCAAGGTGATACCGTGATTCGCCAATACATGGGCATCGTATTTAAGATTTTGCCCCAGTTTGGCTTTGTTGGGATTTTCCAGTAACGGGCGCAGTTGTTCTAATACGGCGGTGCGGTCGAGTTGCGCGGGGGCTTCCAGATAATTATGCGCTAATGGTAAATACGCCGCTTTACCCGCTTCAACGGCAAACGATACACCGACGATTTGCGCTTTGCTGTAATCTAGGCTGGTGGTTTCGGTGTCGAAGGCGAATAACTCGGCTTTATCTAATTTGCTTAGCCAATGATTGAGCTGGTCTTGGGTGAAGATGGTTTCGTACTGCACATCGGCGGGTGCTGGTGCGGGCGGTTCAGGGGTAATCTCAGCGGGTGGTGTGATGACCTCAGGCTGATTATTGAGCATTTTCAACCAGCTGGAAAATCCCAGTTCAGCTAACAGGCTTTTTAAATGCGCGTTATCGACGGGCTTACGTTTTAAATCCTCCATGCCGTAGGGTAGTTCCAAATCACATAAAATCGTGGTGAGTTGTTTGGATAACGGCAGAAAATCCAGACTGGCGCGTAAGTTTTCGCCGATTTTGCCTTTGATGTCATCGGCGTGGGCGATTAAATTATCCAGCGTTTCATATTGCTCCAGCCATTTTGCCGCCGTTTTCGGCCCTACTTTGGGTACACCTGGAATGTTGTCGGAGCTGTCGCCGATTAACGCCAGATAATCAATAATCTGTTCAGGTTTTACGCCGAATTTATCAATAACGCCTTGAATATCCATGCGGGTATTGGTCATGGTGTTTTCTAAGGTGATGTTATTGGTGACTAATTGCGCCATGTCTTTATCGCCTGTGGAAATGACGACATGAAAACCCTGCTGCTCGGCGTGTTTTGCCAATACGCCCAATACGTCATCGGCTTCTATGCCCGATTCCATAATCAGCGGCAAACCCATTGCGCGTATCAGTTGATGCAGCGGCTCGATTTGTACGCGCAAATCATCAGGCATCGGCGGGCGGTGGGCTTTGTATTGGTCGTATAAATCATTACGAAAGGTTTTTCCTGCGGCATCAAAAATGACCGTTATATAATCAGTCTGATATTCAGTTAATAATTTGCGTAACATATTGGACACGCCGTAAATAGCGTTGGTCGGTTCGCCTTTGGCATTGGTCAACGGCGGTACGGCATGGAAAGCCCGAAATAAAAAAGACGAGCCGTCAACGAGACACAGGGTTTTTTGAGCTGATAAAGTCATAATGAATACACGGTAAAATGAACAACAGGCGACACGATACCATTTTTTAATCGCTTTCCCCACTAGACCTGTCAGGTCTTGTTAAGCAGTTTGCATAAAGTGAATACTATGAACAATCAACAGATAGGCATATTCGGCGAAGTGCTGTTCGACCAATTCCCCGATGGTCAGCGGGTACTGGGCGGCGCACCGTTCAATGTGGCGTGGCATCTGCAAGCCTTCGGACTTGCGCCGTGTTTTATCAGTCGTATCGGTGATGATGCCGAGGCGGATAATATCAGGCAGGCAATGAATATGTGGGGCATGACAACGGCTCAACTGCAAACCGATTACGACCATCCAACAGGCACGGTGCAGGTTGGCTTTAATAACGGCGAACCCAGTTATGCCATTTTGACCAATCAGGCGTACGATTTTATCACCACTGATTTACTGGATTTATCCGCGCATTATTCGGTGCTGTATCACGGCACGCTGGCAATCCGTCATTCGACGGCAACCCACGCGCTTGACGTGTTAAAAGCGCATCATCAAGGCAAGATATTTGTGGATGTCAATTTGCGCGAACCGTGGTGGCAAGCCGAGCGCGTGAAGCACATCATCGACCAAGCGCATTGGGTCAAGCTCAATCATCATGAACTGGCACAGTTACAGCCGTTACACGCCGATTTAAAAGAGGCAATGGGGTTATTTATAGAGCGGCATCATCTGGAGGTATTGATTGTGACCCGTGGTGAACAGGGCGCGATAGCGATGACGCAGTTCGGTGACACGGTTGAAGTCGCGCCTGCCGCACAGCTTGCGGTGGTTGATACGGTGGGTGCGGGTGATGCGTTTTCGGCGGTGCTGTTATTAGGGTTACAACGCGGCTGGTCATTACAGACGACGATGGACAGGGCGCAGGATTTTGCCTCTGCGTTGGTGACACAACGCGGGGCAATTGTGCAGGATAGGGGGTTTTATCAGCGGTTTGTTGAGGCGTGGTAGGTTGGGTTGCCGTTTTGATGCTGTGAAAGTATTTGATTTTGGAATCAAAACTCATGAGTTTTGACTCCAGCATCATTGTGCGTGGTTGTGTTGGGTTGCCAAAAAGACGGCAACCCAACCTACGAAATTAAACTAATTTGGCTTTTAAAAATTCAACAATATCCGCCATTGCAATCACTTCATTGTCACTGGCGGTTCTGTCTTTGTATTCCACTGTGCCTGCATCCAGACCTCGGTCGCCGACGATTAAATAATGCGGAATACCGATTAGTTCCATATCGGCAAACATAAAGCCTGCGCGGACTTTTCTGTCATCAAATAACACATCAAAACCAGCGGCGACTAAATCGGCATACAGTTGTTCAGCGGCTTCTTTCAGGCGTTCGGATTTGTGCATATTCATCGGGCAGATGGCTACTTGAAACGGAGCGATATTGTTAGGCCAGACAATACCGTGTGCGTCGTGGTTTTGCTCAATCGCTGCCGCAACGACGCGCGAAATACCGATACCGTAACAGCCCATAATCATGATTTGATTTTTGCCGCCTTCGTTGATAATGCCCGCTTTCATTGCCGCGCTGTATTTGGTGCCGAGCTGGAAAATATGCCCGACTTCGATACCACGCGCCAAGGTAATTTCACCTTTGCCGTCTGGACTTTTATCGCCTGCAACCACATTGCGTAAATCGTGGAAGTTGGCTTGCTCATAAAAAGCCTTGGTTTTGGCATCGTCTGTCCAGTTGCAGCCGCGTAAATGAAAGCCTGCTTCATTTGCACCGCAGACAAAATCACTCAAGTATTTAACCGAATGGTCAAACAAACACGCATGAGTTGCATCGAGTTTTGGGCCTAAAAAGCCTGCAACACAGCCGTGATGCGCAACGATTTCTTCATCGGTTGCCATGCGGAACTCACCGATAATTTTGCGGGTTTTGATTTCATTGAGTTCATGATCGCCGCGTAAAAATAAGTCATAAAAAGTTTCTTTAATGATATTGCCTTCCTCATCGCGTTCCATTTGCATGATAGCGAGGGTTTTTAAAATGCGTTGCGCGGGGACGTTTAAAAACTCGCTGACTTCGGCGATAGTTTTTTGTGTAGGCGTAGCGACTTTTTGGTAGGGTTCAGTCGGTGCGGCTAAGGTTTGTTCTTCTAATAATGCGGTGGCACTTTCCACGTTTGCCGCATATTCGCTGTCTGTAGAAAAGGCAATCGCATCTTCACCTGACTCTGCCAATACATGAAATTCATGCGACACTGCGCCGCCGATTGAACCTGAATCGGCAATTACCGCGCGGTAGTTCAGACCCAGCTTGTCAAAAATAGAGCTGTAGGCTGCGTACATGACATCGTAGGTTTCTTGCAAGGATTCTTGCGTTAAATGAAACGAGTAGGCATCTTTCATGATGAATTCGCGCGAACGCATGACACCGAAACGCGGGCGAATTTCATCACGGAATTTGGTTTGAATTTGATAGTAGGTAATCGGCAGTTGTTTGTAGCTTTTCAGTTCATGACGCGCTAAATCGGTAATGATTTCTTCGTGCGTGGGGCCTAGGCAAAAATCACGCTCATGACGGTCTTTCAAGCGCGCCAGTTCCGGCCCGTAATGTTGCCAGCGTCCTGTTTCCTGCCACAGTTCAGCAGGTTGTAAAGCGGGCATCAACACTTCTAACGCGCCCGCTTTTTCCATTTCTTCACGGGTGATTTTTTCGACTTTGCGCAACACGCGCAGTCCCAACGGCAACCAGCTGTACAGACCTGTGGCAAGTTTACGAATCAATCCAGCACGAATCATCAGTTGATGACTGATAATCTCAGCATCGGCAGGGGTTTCTTTTACGGTATTTAACGGGAATTGAGAAGTGCGCATGACTTTAGTTAAGAAAATGAAAAACGGCTATTTTACAGGTTTAAACCCAGATACACACTATGGGTGTGCATCTGTCGCGACTATCGCCGAAAAAACCGCATAACAACCCCGTCCTTTGTTTTTAGCTTGATACAAGGCGGTGTCTGCGTGATTCATTAATGATGAGCTGGTTTCGCCGTGCTGCGGATAAAGGCTTATGCCGATACTCGCACCGATGTGTACTTCTTTATTTTGCAGTAATTTAAAAGGCAGAGTTAAATCGTTGATGATGCTGGTTGCTATATGAATTACATTGTTCTCGTGTTGAATATCGTCCAGCAAGATTACAAATTCATCGCCGCCTAAACGGGCTATCATGTCGGTATGGCGTAATTTTGCACTGACACGGATAGCCACTTGTTGAAGCAGTTCGTCACCTGCCAAATGCCCCAAGCAATCATTGACGGCTTTAAAATAATCCAAGTCCATCATCAGGACGGAAAATTGGGTGTGTTTTCTCTGGCTTGTACTCAGAATATAATCCAAGTGTTCTAATAATTTTCGGCGATTAGGTAAGTTGGTGAGCGAATCATAATAGGCGAGTTGGTTGATTTTTTCTTCTGCCAGTTTCCGCTCGGTGATGTCGATGAAGGTGATGATGTAATGCGTGGGCTGGGCGTTGTCGTCTTTCACTGTTGTGATGGTCATATAAACAGGGTATTCGTTGCCATTTTTGCGACGATTCATTATTTCACCTTGCCAATGACCTGTTTTGACAACGTTTTCCAGTAGATTAAAACAACGGACTTTATCTTTTTTATTAGTGGCAAGTAATGCGGGTGAATGTCCGATGACATCTTCGGCAGTGTAGCCTGTTATTTGCGTGAAAGCCTTGTTGACGCGCAAAATAATATTATCGGCATCGCTGACTAACATCGCTTCTTGTGATTCAAAGGCGACGGCGGCAATGCGCAATTCAGTTTCCGCGCGTTTTTTCTCGGTAATATCTTCTTTAATGCCCAAATAATGGGTAATTTTTCCATCCAATTGCCGCATTGGTGAAATTAATGCCAGTTCAGTGTATTCGCTACCGTCTTTACGGCGATTAATCAGTTCACCCTGCCATATTTCGCCGCATTTTAAGGTAGCCCATAAATTATTGTATGTTGCCGCAGGCGTTTTGCCAGAATGTAATATGCGCGGGTTCTGTCCGATGATTTCATGCGGACTGTAACCTGTGACTTTTGAGAATGATTTATTGGCAAATTCAATGTTCGCATTCAAGTCGGTAATAATAATCGAGCTGGGGCTTTGTTCCACTGCCAATGACAACAGGCGTAACAGTTGTTCGCTGGATTTTCGTTGCGTGATGTCACGAATAAACGCATTAAACTCAACCCCCCGTGCTGTTTTAACGGGCGATACCGAAATTTCAACGGGAAACTCATGACCCAGACGGTGCAAGCCTTCCATCTCTACTAAAGAATGAAAGATAACGCCTACGCCTGATTTTAAATAATTCTGGTAGCCATGAACGTGCGCTTCACGATAACGCGGCGGCACAATGGTGGTACTCATATCACGCCCCAGTGCTTCGGCTGTTGACCAGCCGAATATCACTTCCGCCTGTTTGTTCCAGCCTGTAATACAGCCGTTGGCATCCATTTGAATAATGGCATCGAACGCGCTGTTGATAATGGCGTGCAAGCGTTCTTTATCATCTTGATTGGCTTCAAGTAAGGTGTTGAAACCATTCGCCATGACATTAAAACTATTACCTACTTGAGACAGTTCATCGGAAGTATTGAGTTGAATGCGTGCTTGTAAATCGCCATCGGCAAATTTTTGTGCGGAACGGGCAAGCGATTGCACACTGCTGACAGTCGATTGATAAATGCCGATAAAAATATAGGTTACGATTAACAATGACATCAGGGCAATGCTGATATTAATCTGTAATTCTTTTGTATGCTGCTGAATGCGCGCATCAAGCAAGTGTTGTATAGACGGTAGTAAATTCTGATATATCTGTTCATAACCGTTATTAATCGCCGCTGTTGCCATTGCGAAATAGGTTTCGGAGGGTGTGGCAAATTGTGTTGATAAAATATCCGACTTCACTAATTGGGTAATATGTTGTGCCGATTGTTCAACCTCGGTAGCCGCAGTCAATAAGCCGGTTTTTATGTCATTGTTATAACGACCGGTTTTTTCCAGATTGATATTCAACGACTCAAGTGCGTTATCAAGCTCGGCAATGAGGAGAAATAATTTTATTTTCTGTGTGTCGGATAGTTGCTTTTTTATCAGAATGCTGGTGCCGAAGGTACGCATTTGACTAAGTTGCTCAAGTGCCATCGGCAGTTTATTGACTGCGGTATCAATCAGGTAATAAAACGCAATATCTCCATCAAAGGTCAGTGCATAATCATCGGCGATAGAGACCTTAAATTGCTGTAAGCGGTCGATTAATGCGGTGTTTGCTATAAAATTATCGACGAGGGGCAACAGGTGTTCTTGTGCGCGCAAGACTTTCCAATCGGCTTCCAAATGCTGCCAGTCAGGATGGGCGGCAAAATTTGCATTGAGTTGACGCGCGGCGATGTCCAGCTCTCTTTCCTTGGCATCATGAGCATAACGCATTGCTTCATTGCCACTGAGCATTGCCAGCTCTAAACCACGATGCTCCTGCATCAGCTGTATGGTATGAGTAATAGAGTTAATAAGGGTTATGCCTTGTGATTGCCGTTGTGAAGTGATAATAATCGTACTTATATGGCTATAAAGGTTGGTCATGATGACAGTGACAGCCGCAACATAAATTAAACCCAGCACGATAAACTTTTGCGCGTAGCTCAGCTTATTCATCAGCGCGGCAGCGGGGAGAAATAATTTTTTCATGATGCACTCAAAATAATAATGAGATGACGAGAAGCAAAGGATTTTATTAATAGTGAATTGCTGGAGAGAAGGCGCGAATGATGAGAACGTAGAAACATCTTTTGCATCCAGCACACCTGAGAAAGTGAAAATAAGTTAACGATGATAAACGAAAAATCAGACTATGAATAGCAACAGGCGAATTGACAGGGAAAGCCACGGTTGGCGGGTTATGACTCTGAAAATCAGCGCGTACTTTATATTTTGCGGGGGACTGTCCAAAACGCCAATATCCTGTTTTAATAGCCACACTTTAAATAACCGACCGATCGCACTCAGGAAAATGTTATGAAAAAACTAACGAGCAGTTCGCTTATTATTATCATGATGATATTGATAGGCATCATTTCAACAGCAGAAGCCAGAACAGGAAGTACCTCAGACAGTTCCAGTTCTTCAAAATCACGTTCCACTACCAGTAAAACCACCACCAGCAGCAGCAAACCCAGTAAAACCACCAGTGCGACCAATTCAATATTTGCCAATGCGGCTAAAAATAATGAGGCAAGCAAAGCGTGGCAAAAAATTAATAAAAAACCTGTGGATAATACCTCTGTTGCTGTCGCACCTGTTCCAGCACCTGTACAAAACAACGACAACACCAGTCAACAACTGGCTGATATACAAAGACAACTTGCTGAGAATAGACGGCAGCAACAAATCGTTGACGCTGCCAGATTCGCTGCGGAAATGGCTGCACGCAATAACAATAATCGCCCGCAACCTGCATCCGTTACTCCCGCCACTGTCACGCCGCCTGTCGCAAATGTCACTAATACAGCGACAGACTCAGCACCCGCCAAGAGCGGCGGCACATCATGGTTCATGATATTTTTAATCATAGGCGGCATTGTCGTTATCTATTTCTGGCTTAAAAACCGTAACAGCTCCAACACGAATTACCGACTCTAGGAACAGTAAATGAATATTTTTTCTTACTTTAGTAAATTATTCGGTGGCGAATCAACCGCACAAGATGCCAACCTGCCGCTGAAAATAAACTTTAACAGCACCATCACCTTTGAAATCAATCCCATACTTTCGGCAATGACCTACGGGGCAATGATTGACGTACTGCTTGATAATCTCAAGATGTTGAGCGTTAAATCCATTTCCAGCATTAAAATTGAAGGCATGGACAATAAAAAAATCTATCGCTTTTATTTCAATAAAGAAGGTGATAGAAAAAGACTGTTCTTACAAGTGCTGTGTGACAGCAATAATGTGGATAACATTGACGAAATTTTATTCTGTTCCAGCGTTACAGAACCGCCTCAAGGTGAAGAAGATATTTTATTTTTTCTGGGCGATAATGAATCAGGTTTGGGTGAACCCAGCTACCGCTTTTCCCGCGAAGACTTATACACCTTTTTATCCCGCGCCGAAGTCGATAAACGCTTGGCAGCCAATAACGATGAAGACGGCGTGGAATATGCCCGTGTTGAGCCTGAACAAGATTTTATGCCCGCGTTCAGCGGCGAAGAAACCGTTATTTTCGATGCCAACGGTGTCACAGGTGAAAGCCGCCGCATTATGAATTTAATGCCGCATTCGCGTGGTTTGCAGGACACACTATTTGAGGAACTCATCGTTGCCTTTTGGGTAACAACCTCACACAATGGTAATGAAATTACCATTGAAGACCAGCTTCCTTTGGCAGAATATATTTTTGCTATAAAGTTAGAAAGAACCAACATCAAAGTTATTTAATTCACATTTGGAGAAAGCTCAATGGGTACATTTTCGTTATTAGGTAGATTGTTCGGTGCGCAAGTAGATCAAGCGGGTGAAAGCTTAGTCGGTGCATTAGTAGCTTTTGATCCTGAAACTGCAACGCAAGTCGATAGAGATGCGTTAGCTGAGAAAATTCAAAATGTGGCGAAAAAATTTGCCGCCGCTAAACAAGATTACGATAAAGAACAAAATGATGTTGTCGTTAAAGAAGCACAGATTGCACAATACTTAACCACGCTGGACATAATGGTCGGTCAATTAGAGCGTCAGGAAATCAGTCAGGCGGCATTTGATGATTTTTTTGCAGGCATTGAAGAATCACAAGCCCAACTGGTACAAGAACAAGAAGAAGCGGCTGAAGCCAAAGCCGTCAAAGACGAACTGGATGACATTTTGAAAATCCTGACCCAACAACTGAATGATTTTGATAAGGTCACCAGCAAAGCCTTGCGTGATGTATCACTGGCACAAAGCCAAGTTGAAAAAGAAAAACTCAAAGCGGAACGTCAAGCTGAATTAAGCAACCTGAAAAGCGGCTTAGGCGCGGACTCTACCGCTGTCAGAAAGTTACAGGAAATTGCCAAAAAAGCTAAAATCGACGCAGAAGCGGCGAAAACAGTGCGTGAAATCACTGCAAAACCACAAACCCAAGCGGAAAAAATGGAAGCAATGATGGCACAAGCCAAACAAGCAGGCGCACCTGCGGTCAGTACAATGTCAGCCGCAGAACGTGTTGCCGCATTAAAAGCTAAAACCAAAGCGTAATAAACGATTCAAGGATTTACCTTGCCACGGATGGCATCATTTCAACATAATGGAAACGCGGCTTAACATAGCGTAACCCGACACAATCCGCGTTCATATCGGGTTATGGCTATCGCCTAATCCAACCTATAAAGTACACCCTGCACCCGACAAGCACAAAAATCCGTTAAAATACCCGACATCGAAACAAACACCATTAGCCTGAGGTAACAACGTGGGTAAAGTAATAGCCGTCACCAATCAAAAAGGTGGCGTAGGAAAAACAACAACCAGTGTCAATCTTGCCGCGTCTTTAGCGGCGGCTAAACGGCGTGTTCTGCTCGTAGACCTTGATCCACAGGGCAATGCGGCAATGGGCTGCGGTATTGATAAACATGATATTCAACATTCCAGTTATGAATTGCTGATGGCGACCGTGCCTGCGATTGATACCATTGTTGAACTGCCTGATTTCGGTTTTTCAATCGTGGCTGGTAATTCTGACCTGACGGCTGCCGAAGTGGAATTAATGCAGGCTGACCGCAAGGAACAACGGTTAGCCGATGCGTTATTGCCTATAAAAGCACAGTATGATTTTATTTTGATAGACTGCCCACCGTCGTTAAATATGCTGACACTGAACGCAATGGTGGCGGCGGACAGTTTGTTGATACCGATGCAATGCGAGTATTACGCGCTGGAAGGTTTATCCGCATTAATGACCACCTTGCAGAATATTCAGGATACCGTTAATCCGAACTTACATCTGGAAGGCATTTTGCGCACCATGTACGATGACCGTAACCGTTTGACCAAAGATGTGTCTGAGCAATTGTTGCGCTATTTTGGTGATAAAGTGTTCCGTACCTGCATCCCCAGAAATATCCGTTTAGCCGAAGCTCCCAGTCATGGTTTACCCGTGTTAAGCTACGACAAATCCTCGCGCGGTGCGTTGGCGTATATAGCCTTAGTGGGCGAAATGATTAGAAAAGAAACGCCATGACTGCGCAAAAACGCGGCTTAGGGCGTGGGCTGGAAGCCTTGTTAGTCGATGTTGCCAAGCCAGTCAAAGCGAAAGAAAGTGTGCCGACAATACACGCCACCTTAGCAGACGACCACGCCGCTATCGCCACCATCGCGCTCATGAAAGCGATACAAAAAGAAAACGCCAATCTGATTAAAGAAGTGGAAGCATTAAAAGATTTGCTGGACGACTTTGAAGCACTGGTTCAAAACCTCAATATAGATAAACCAACATTATGACTGTAAAAAAACGTGCATTAGGGCGTGGACTGGATGCTTTATTAGGTGATGCGTCTCCCAAAGAGCAAAAACCGCACACACTGGAAACCCTCCCGATTGAATACTTGCAACGCGGTAAATACCAACCGCGTAAAGACATCAATCCCGAAAAGTTGCAGGATTTAGCCAATTCCATTAAATCGCAAGGCATCATCCAGCCCATCGTGGTGCGTCAGCTTGCCCAGCATCAATATGAAATTGTCGCAGGTGAACGGCGGTGGCGAGCGGCGCAACTGGCAGGACTGAATGAAGTTCCTGTGGTGATTAAAATTATTGATGACAACAGCGCGATGGCAATTGCCCTGATTGAAAATATCCAGCGCGAAGACCTGAATCCGTTAGAAGAAGCCGATGCACTCAAACGCTTGCTGGAAGAATTTTCCATGACGCATCAGCAAATCGCCGATGCTATCGGTAAATCTCGCGCCACAGTCACCAATTTATTGCGCCTGCTGGATTTACACGTTGAAGTCAAAACCCAATTGGTTAATAAGCAGATAGACATGGGACACGCGCGTGCGTTATTAGCGTTGGAAGGGGTAAAACAAGTCGAAATCGCGCGTAAAATAGCCAAAGACGGCTTAACCGTCAGAGCCGCCGAACGTTTGATTAAAGAAGCGCAGGAAACGCCCAAACCGCCGACTGTCAAAGTCATCGACCACGACACACGCCGTTTACAAGACGATTTAACCGCCAAACTGGGCGCGAAAGTCTCTATCGACCACAAAGAAAACGGCACAGGAAAATTAGTGATTGCGTACTCCAGTTTAGAAGAACTGGACGGCATTATTGAACAGATTAAATAATATTAAGTAAATGACTGCCAGTCCTTCAAGGACTGGCAGTCATACACCTGATTGTTATCCACTGCTTACTTTAAGACCTTTCAGGTTTTTAAAACCTGAAAGGTCTGACTCACTTGGAGGTTTTTATGTCAGAACATCAACACCCCATCGCTTTAAGCGATGCCGAAATCGAACAGCGTTTAAAAGATGAATTACCCAACTGGACGTATGAAAACGGCTGGATTAGACGCAAAATAAAAACCAGCAGTTGGAAATCCACCTTAATGGTCGTCACCACCGTCGGGCATCTCGCCGAAAAAGCGTGGCATCATCCCGACATGAGCATCTCTTATGCGTTCGTTATCGTTAAATTAGTCACCCACTCAGCCAAAGGCGTGACCGAAAGAGATTTTGCGTTAGCGAAAAAAATTGAAGAAGTGCTGTTATGGGATGCCGCAGCAGAACCCAATGGCGTTTTTGAAGGCACACCGAAAGACGACCAGCGGTTTAGTTATATCAAAGGGTAGTAGTCAGTGCATTTTATTATGACAGTGTGCTAAAGACCTGCGAGGTTTTTAAAACCTCGCAGGTCTAAGCAACCTTACCTGTCATAACTAAACTGACAGTATCTTGCTCAACTTTTCAGGACAAAACAATGGCAACACAACACATCAGTTTTCAGGAATGCAGCACACAATTTCCCCAAATTTTTGAGCGCGTGTTAAATAATCACGAAGTTATCGCTGTCCGCAATGACGCTGAGCAAGAGATTGTGTTATTGGATGCCAAGGAATACAGCAGTTTGATAGAAACGCTTTATCTATTAAGTAACGCGACGAATGCCAATCGTTTGCGCGAGGGTATGCAGCAACATCAACAAGGACAGGTAAAGGAAATAGATGTTACGGCTTACTTGGACTGAAAACGCGCTGGACGATTTGCATTGGTGGCAACAGCATGATGCAAAGATGTTAAAGCGGATTATTCAACTGTGTCTGGAAACCTGTAAACATCCCACGCAAGGCATCGGCAAACCAGAGCCGTTAAAGTTCGATTTACAAGGTTATTGGTCTAGGCGCATTAATCAAGAACATCGCATCATTTACGCCTTTGATGACCAGCAAGTTACCATTACGCAATGTCGATTTCATTATCATAAATAGCAACACCACAGGAGAACCACCCTCATGACCGTAGCGACTCAAGGTGATTTGAGTACACTGACCAGCAAAGAACTGCATTACAAAATCGTCAATAAAGACATTTCGGTGATGGAGCTGGTCGAAGTTTTTTTAAACCGTATCAAGCAATACGACCCGCAACTCAATGCTTACATCACCGTGGTGCAAGATAAAGCCCGCGCCCAAGCCATTGAAGTGGATAATAAAATCAGAAGTGGCGAATTGAATCACCCGCTGGCAGGTGTGCCTTACGCGCTGAAAGATTTATTCTGCACCCAAGGCATACTGACTTCCTGCGGGTCAAAAATGCTCAGTAATTTTATTTCGCCTTACGATGCCACGGTGTACGACAAACTCAACCAAGCGGGCGCAGTGTTGCTGGGTAAAGTTAATATGGATGAATTCGCAATGGGTTCATCCAATGAAAACAGTTTTTACGGTGCAGTGGCGAATCCGTGGGACTTAAGCCGCATTCCCGGTGGCAGTTCAGGCGGTTCAGCGGCGGCAGTGGCGGCTGGGTTAGCGGCGTATTCGCTGGGCAGTGATACAGGTGGTTCAGTGCGTCAGCCTGCGTCGTATTGCGGTATCAGCAGTATCAAGCCGACTTACGGACGGATTTCACGCTACGGCATGACTGCTTATGCGTCCAGCTTGGATCAATGCGGTCCAATGGCGCGTTCAGCCGAAGACATGGCGTTGATTTTACAAACTGTCAGCGGCTTTGATGGGCGTGATTCCACCAGTGCCAATGTCCCCGTACCCGATTACAGCGCGACTCTCAATGAACCACTAACAGGTTTACGCATCGGTATACCGAAAGAATTTTTTGCCGACGGTTTGGATGCAGACGTAGCGAAAGTGATTAACGAAGCGGTTGAACAATTTAAACGCTTAGGCGCGACCGTGAAAGAAGTCAGCTTGCCGAACAGTCATTTATCGGTCGCCGCCTATTACGTTATCGCTCCCGCCGAAGCCTCGGCGAATTTATCGCGTTTTGATGGCGTGCGTTTTGGACATTCCTGTGATGCGCCGACCAACTTACAAGATCTGTATGAACGCAGTCGTTGGGAGGGTTTTGGTGATGAAGTCAAACGTCGTATTGTCATCGGCACTTACGCGCTGTCGTCAGGTTATTACGATGCTTATTATCTGAAAGCGCAAAAAATCCGCCGCTTAATCAAAAATGATTTTGTTGCCGCGTTTAATGACGTTGATGTGTTAATGGGGCCTGTGACACCGACCACCGCGTTTAAAATCGGCGAAAAATCCGATGATCCGATTGCCATGTATTTGGGCGATATTTACACCCTGCCAATCAGTTTGGCAGGTGTTCCCGCCGTGTCGATTCCTGTCGGTTTCAGCGATAACCTGCCCGTCGGCTTGCAGATTATCGGTGATTATTTTAATGAAGCTAAACTGCTCAACGTCGCGCATCAATATCAACAAGTGACCGATTGGCATCGTCAATCGCCCAGCCAATTCACAGGAGCGTAAACATGGCTATCAGCAAAACAGAAGTGGTTAAAGTCGCCCATCTGGCGCGGTTGGCAATCCCCGAAGACCGCTTGGAAGGCTACACCCACACCATCAGCGATATTCTGGATTTAGTCGCGCAAATGAACGCCGTCAATACCGATGATGTGTTGCCGTTATTGAATCCCTTGGATGCCACACAATTATTACGCGCCGATGAAGTCACCGAAAGCAATCAGCGCGAACTGTATCAAAGCGTCGCGCCGCGTGTCGAAGACGGCTTGTATTTAGTGCCTAAAGTAATTGAATAACCCGCTCAATTATCATTCCAACGCTCAGCGTTGGAATGCAGCCGTTGACGCTCCAGCGTCTGGGGCTATGTGGGCAAGTGTCTTTTTGCTTGCCCGCCAAGTATACTTTTTTACTGCACAGGTACTATTCCATTATCACTGAGGAAGCTGATGTTCGCATAGTGACAACGCCCCTCTTGATGTTGAAACAAACTCACGGCGATAAACCAAACTTTTACAATCTGCTTAGGCATTTCGCCACCGATGGCGGAGGTGTAGTCGGCGTAAATATCGCGTTCTTCGTTAAACCATTCGCCTAAACCTTGTGAGCCAGAGCGGATTACAACGTGGGTTTCTCTATCATGCCATGTTGGAATCGGACAGCGGTACACGGTTTCAGGGGCAAGTTCCGCACTCCAGTAATAAGTGATGTCCTGACCGTTATCAAATTCAACGGCGATGCTTAAATAATCATGTGTCGGCAGCGTATCTTCACGGACAGCGGATGGTAATACGTCCATTTTCCATGCCCAGCGCAAGCGCGTGTCAGGTATCAGCGGCAGTAATACGGATTTTTGTAAGATGCCGCCATTGTTATGAGTATGGCAACAAACAACTGTATGGTGTTCAGGTGTTTGGCAGGCTTGATAAACTTCCGCAGGCCCCGTAAGCCACAGATAAGACCAATCTTCAGGCGGCAAAACGGGGTATTGCAAGCGGTCAATTTCTGATGCGATAAGACCTGCTACATCGCCGTGTTGTTGCAACTGCTGCAAACTGTCCAGCGTGTTACCCTGCCAGCGGATTAACAGCACCGTGAAATCGCCCGTCACCCTATCGTACACAGCATCGGGTGTTATCAAATCACCTGTTTTATTCGCCCATTCCGCAGGAAAATAACTCGCCATGTACAAACGTCCCGAGTGTTCAGCAGTAAAGCTATGACTATCGCGCGTACCACGAAATATGTCACCGTCCGAACCAATCCGAAACCACAGTTGAAAGTTTGGCTCTAGGGTAATGGGCAGTCCTATAAATTGGGTTTGTCCCGTAGCAAATGAGCTTACACAATCACCCGCCGCAAGCGTAACACCCGTATCCAACCAAGGTTTTTTATTCGAGGCGATGGTGATAAAGCTGACATCACGCAGCAGGTTTTTTTCGGTCTGTAACAAGGTTTCAAATTGCGATTTAAAATCAACGCCAGTTAGGTTGCTCATATTTGTTGCCTCCGTGAATGATTAAAAAACTGATATTTTTATTAAACCAGTTGCCACCATTATAATGACGGCTTGACACTTAAATCTTGTATGAATCAGCTATGTTGACGACTTATCCTGCTTATACACGCCTGTTTATCTGGTCCAGCCGTTTGCTGTATTTTGGCTTGTCGCAATATTTAACGCCCCATGTTTATGCCACCGCCGCGCTTCATGTCGGTATCTATCAGCCGTTTCAAATAAAAATCGGTCGTGGTGATTGGCAAAGCTGCCGCTGTGCATTGATTCCTGCGGGTGTAAAACATGAGCTTAATTTCAGCAATGGCATTCATGGGAAATTATTTATTGAACGAGACAGTGCGGATTTTCTGTATTTGAAGCGGCGATTTCCCTATTCCGAGCAGTCGGCAACGCTGTTTCATGACGATGAATTAGTGAATCAGTTTTTGTGGATGTATGAAGAAAACCCCGCTAAACAGGGTATTGAACACTGTTTGAATACGTTATTAAACTGTGATGATACGTTACATCTTAAACTGGATACGCGTGTGCAAACGGCGATTAATCGTATTTGCGATGAGCCAGAAAATAATTTTTCAGGCGATTATTTAGCGGGTTTGAGTGATTTGTCGCAGTCGCGGTTTTTGCATTTATTCAAGGAAAATACCGATGTGTCTTATCGGCGTTTTCGTGCGTGGAAACGGCTGTTTCTTGCGGTAGAGCATTTGAATGGCAGTGATAATATGACTTTTGCGGCGTTAGATGCAGGATTTTCCGATGCTGCCCATTTTAGCCATAGTTTCCGTGAGACTTTCGGGGTCAATCCTCGGTTTGTGTTTCGAGGTATTGATCGCTTTGATGTTTCGTAAGTTGTTTAGGGTATGCACAGTGTGTAGGGTACGCTGTGCGTCACTGCCATTAAGTTAAGGAAAACCCCAGCGGGGTAAAATGTTTGCCCCATTTAACATTTCACCCCTACGGGGCTTGATTGTGTTTATATTTTGTTGCTACAAACATTTCACCGCTACGCGGTTACGGACAATCAGGCTTAACTTAATGGCATTGACGCTGTGCGTACCGTTAAATCGTTGTTATGAACAGGGGTACGCGCGCAGCGTACCCTACATGACTAATTAACCTTAGGTACGTTTATGGAATACACATTAGATAATGGCGAGGAATTGAATAGGGAGTCTCCCGAAACATTTTTTATTCCAGCACGGCAGGAACGGGAAAACTTATCACTAGGCAAGTTGGTGAAGCTAATTTTTCGCATCTCTTTTGATGAAGAGCAACACGTTGAACGAATGTGGGTCGTTATTCAAGAACGTAATGCTGATGGTTACATAGGATTTCTGAATAACGATCCATATTGCACGGAAGAGCTTCGTGCAGGCGAAACCGTAGAGTTTAAACCTGAACACATCATTCAAATATACGATGTCATGTAGGGTACCTGACTTGAGTATGATGCAATGAAATCAAAAATCATGATTTTTGACTCCTAGGTTTTCATCCGCCCCACCACCAAACCACCAGCCAACACAAAAAATGTCCCCAGCAATTGCGTATTGGTAATGGTTTCCTGCAATAGCTGATTTGCTAATGCCAAGGTAATAATCGGGCCGACGGAACTGAGGATTGCCGCGCTGCTCGCGCCGACTTTTTTAATACCGTTATTCATTAAAAACGACGGTAACACGGTGGCAAAAATTGCCATAATCAGGCTTAAGGCATAAACGTCTAATGGAATGGTGCTGACTGTGCGCACTAAATCATGATGAAAGGCAAAATGGGTGAGCGTGGCGATACTGGCAACGGTCATGGTGTAGGCGGTAAAACGCACTGAGCCAATGCGATGCACCATCACGCCGCTGCCCATGACAAATACGGAAAAAATCAGCGCACTGCTCAGCACATAAGCCGAACCCAGCACAATGTTGGTCGATGCCAGTGATAGGGATTCGATAAACACCAGCAAAATGCCGATGTAACTTAAGCCCAGCGCAATCATGACGGATGCAGTCAAGGCGCGGCGGTAATACAGCGCGGAAAACAGCACGACAAAGGTCGGGTAAGAAAAAATAATCAGCCTCTCCAGTCCCGCTGAAATGGTCTGCAAACCCAGAAAATCCAGATAACTGGCGATGTAATAACCCATCAAGCCCAGAATAATCACAATGCCCCATTGTTTTTTATCCAAAGCAGGTGCAGCGGATTTTTTCTGATGCCACACTGCCGCGATTAAAAACATCGGTAGCGCGAACAGCATTCGCAATGCCAACAGGGTAATCGCGTCCAGTTGCCCGTCTGCCGCGTAAGCCAGTTTGATTAAAATCGCTTTGGTGGAAAATCCCGCCGCACCCAATAAAACCAAGATGCAACCCATCAGTCGCTGGCGTTGTTCTGTTAGCATGGTAAAAGTAGGCGCGAATTTATTCGCGCAGTTGATTTAAATGCGCGAATGAATTCGCGCCCACAAGACAGGGTTTTAATCATTTAGTTGTGCAATTAGTTGTTTAATAATGGTTTCTTGTGTCATGACACTGGCGCATAAGTTGAATTGTGCAATGGCGCGGAGTAAATTCTGCTGGTCATCGGTGACTTTAAAATAACGATTTCCCTGCAAATAATCAGTATAAAACCGTAAACCCAATTCAAACGGTATCAAGCGAATGGCTGGGTATAAATACGCATAATCATGGTCGGTAAAAAATGCGCGTACTTCGTGCAGATAATTTTTTAGTATCACTTCACACACCGCCATATCAAATTCACCCGCCGCATTATGGCAACAGGAGCGCAAACAATCACCGATGTCGTAATGCACCAGCGCGGGTTTAACGGTGTCCAAATCAATCAGGCTGATAATGTTGCCACTGTGTTTATCAAACAGAAAATTATCCAGCTTCGGGTCGCCGTGTGTGATGCGTAAGGTTAATAAACCTTGCTGTTTCGCGGTTTCTAAATCGGAGGTAATGTGTTGGTATTGCGCGATAAATTCTGCGCAATAGGCATCTTCTGGCAACACCGTGGTTTGTGTTAAAACCTGTTGATAGTGTTGCAAATAATCAGGCGCGATATGAAAACTGGGTAAGGTATCGTGTAGACATTCAGGGTTTAAATCACTGACTAAACAATGAAAATGCCCCAGCGCAAAACCGACTTGTGCCGCGATTTCTAAATTATCCAGCGTGTTGATGCTTTCGCTGTCAGTGATAAAACTCAACGCCCGCCACACGTCGCCGTTCTCATCACGAAAAAAATCCTGACCAGCGGTTGTTTTTAATACGTCGGGAATTTGTAACTTTACCGCCGCGCTGGGTTTTTGCTGAATATGCTGATTAAGCTGATGCAGGTTATTCATAATCTGTTCTGGCGCGGGAAACACTTGCTTGTTAATGCGTTGCAGAACAAAACAGGAAGCAGGGCAGGTGACTAAAAATGTGTCATTAATCAGTCCGTTACCTAACGGCGTAATGTCAGTAATAGCGGCGGTAAATTGTTGGGCGACGGAATAGGGCATACAGCAGTTTATCTTGGATTTAGGGTTTGAAATGATGCCAAGTAGTTAAACATAAGTTATTCAGATAATAAAACCTGCGAGGTCTTAAAGACCTCGCAGGTTTGCGACTAACAACTATCCGAAAACTTTTTATCAGTTACTTACGTCAAGATTTGATAGGTCTATTGTTGTTACAGTTCCCGCGCTTTAATGGCATCGGTTAATTTTTGTAATGCAATGCCGCGATGACTTAGCGAGTTTTTTATCTCTGGCGATAACTCCGCCGATGCACAACCATACTCAGGCACAAAAAACACGGGGTCATAACCAAAGCCGTTACTGCCCGCCGCTTGCGTTAAAATCCGCCCTTCCCAGACACCTTGGGCAATAAGCGGCAACGGATCATCGGCGTGTTCCATAAACACCATCACGCAGACAAACCGCGCAGTGCGTAGCTCTTCGGGTACGTCTTTCAGTGCGTGTAATAGTTTTTGTGTATTGTCCTCATCACTCGCGCCAACCCCTGCATAACGCGCCGAATACACGGCAGGCGCACCGTTCAGCGCATCCACGACTAAGCCCGAATCATCGGCAATAGCAGGCAGTTTGCAATGCAACGCGGCATTGCGGGCTTTGATAATGGCATTTTCAACAAACGTTGTGCCAGTTTCATCGGCTTCTGCGACATTAAATAATGACTGCGGCACAATAGGATGCCCCGACAGTATGGCTTGAATTTCTTTGATTTTGCCCGCGTTACCGCTGGCTAGGACGATTTTTTGGTGGCTGGAAAAGGTCATGGGAAGTCTCGTTGTCGGGTACGCATTGCGTATCAAAGTTGTTATTGAATAGGCGTAATTTTCTGGGGTGTGGATAGTGTTTCAAATAAATCAAGCAACTCATGCAATTGGGTACTGGGGTTCATTTCCCCGCTTGCGATAGCTTCAGCAAGCACTTTGGGTGCTATGCGCCGTGCGTCGGTAAATCCATTATTCAGCATTAAGTCAAAAAGACCTTGAACATTACCTTTAGTGTAATTTTGTAAGCAGGCATGAGTGCAAAGGTCTTTGATAACTAACTCAGCGGCTGAATACTTGCCTGCTTTTGTATAAGGTTTTCTGCTGTGACCAAAATGCAGTAACAGCCAAAATTCAAAGCAGGGATAAGAAACGATAATTTTAACCTTGTTTGCGGTGCTGGCTAAATTCAACGCCTCGTCAAAGTTGTGGTGTGTATCTCGGTCTATCGCACAAAAAACGTTATCAAAATTTTTTTGACGACTGATAGCGGCTTCAACTATGCCCTTGGGGTCGGTTTTTCCACAATGGATAATTTCTACCTGTACTTTGACACGAAAATATTGGCTTGCATCTTCTAAATAGCGTTTGCCCGATTTTGTATCTTCGCAAATGACCAATACGGTTGGTTGCTGTTTTAAGCTCGGTTTTGCACGGTCAAAACGCGCCATGTTTAGCCCCTGCGTACAAATGGTAAGCCACGATAACGCCCTTCGTAATAACGCTTTTCTAAATCCTCGCTTTCTCGTCCTTCAAAATCATGAATGGAGCGTAATTGGGTTGCACCGTTAGCATCACGTTCAGTCAGCCAGAATTGGTCGCGGCGTAATAATTTGGCATCCATTAAGTGGGTGTCGTGGGTGGTGAAGATGAGTTGGTTGGGTGCGCCATTCGATTTAAGGTGTTTTTGTACTAAAGAAATGACTATTTCAGGATGTAGGCTACTGTCTAATTCATCTACTATCAAAGTCCTTTTAATAATCCTACCAGTATGAATACTCCAAGGTAGCCAAAATCCTATTAAATTTTTAGTGCCTTCTGATTCTTCGTAAAAATCAAACTCTGCTTCTCCTAATGCTGTTTTATGAGTTAATACTGTTTTGTTTTTTGACTCGTTTTTGTCCACACGAATATGGGTAACAGGTACATCCAATTCTTGTAAAAATGCTGAAATTTCATTAGAAAAATGAGAATTTCCTTCTACAAGGTTTTGGCTACCATCTGCCAACCTATCCATATTTCCAGCAACAACACGAAACCCTTCTTGTAGCCACTTTAACGGATGCCGCAGTTGATTTAAATTTTCGCTACTGTTCGCTACCGCTTGAGCAATAAAAAGCACTCGTTCTGCTGTAGATTTTCGCCACAACTCATGTAAATCTTTACCGCCTTCTAAATACTGCCCAAAAGTATATTCATCGCCAGACAATGTGTGTTTCCTGTCATACAACAGAGTTTCTTTGCCTTTTGGATAAGCAATTAAACGTTCTTCAATGATGCGTTGTTGCGTTAAAGCCAAGTGGAATTCATAGCGTTGTTCCGCATAAATAAAATGCAGTTCAATACGGGTAGGTTGATCAGCTAATGCTGAATCAAAACGAAATGGGGCAACGGGAAGCGGGATAAATTGCGTGCTGGGTTGACGGTTAGTAATATTGCTAACAATGCCAAGTGCTTTAATTAAATTACTTTTGCCTGATGCGTTTGGGCCATAAATCGCGGCAACCTTTAGCAAATCTGGGAGTTTTTCGCCTTTAACAACAGGCTTGAAGACATTATCGCCCTTTCTTAATCGTGGTGCGGCAACCATTGAAAAGGTTTGTTTTTCACGGAAAGAACGATAATTGCTGATAGAGAATTCGATTAACATACAGAAATCTCGCAGTTGTATGAGTTATTTTGCTAATTAATATAGCTTATTTTCATATTAGCTGCCTGTTTTCTGCATTATAGCGTAGTAATTACTCGGCGACGCTTTCTAACGCTTCCCGCTGTTTTTCCAATAATTGCTTAATACCTAAAGTGGCTAGTTCCAGCATGGCATCCAGTTCGTCTTTTCTGAATGCGTGACCTTCGGCGGTGCCTTGGATTTCGATGAAGGCGGCGGCATCGTTCATGACGACGTTCATGTCGGTTTCGGCTTGGCTGTCTTCGGCGTAATCTAAATCTAACACAGGAATACCGTCATAAATGCCGACGGAGACGGAGGCGATTTGTCCGTGTAGCGGGCTGGTTTTGATTTGTTTGCGTTTAATCATTTTTTGTACAGCGAGTGATAACGCGACAAAACCGCCTGTGATGGCGGCGGTGCGTGTGCCGCCGTCGGCTTGTAATACGTCGCAGTCGATGGTGATGGTGTGTTCGCCTAGGGCTTTTAAATCGACGGCGGCGCGTAAGGAGCGACCGATTAAGCGTTGAATTTCCAGCGTGCGTCCGCCTTGTTTGCCGTGGCTGGCTTCGCGGTTCATACGGCTGTGGGTGGAGCGCGGTAACATTCCGTATTCGGCAGTAATCCAGCCTTCACCTTTGCCTTTTAAAAAGCGCGGTACGGATCGGTCTACACTGGCGGTGCAGAGGACGCGCGTGTCGCCAAATTCAACTAACACTGAGCCTTCTGCGTGTTTGGTAAAATTGCAGGTAAATTTTATGTCTCTTAGTTGTTCGGGGGTGCGTCCGCTGGGTCTCATGAATATTCCGCTAAAATGAAAAACTGAGCAGTATACCTGAACTGCACCTTATCAGCTTTTCAATATTTTATAGAGAGTCGGTGGTAAATGTCGGGTTACGCTACCGCTAAACTAAGCGACTAAACTATAATGGTTTGCGTGTTGTTCGTTACTTTACGACTCTTTAGGGGAAAGAAATGATAAAAAGTATGACTGCTTATGCCTGTAATGAGGCAGAAATAAGTAACCTAACCATCAATTGTGAACTGCGTTCGGTGAATCATCGCTATAGCGATGTGAGCTTGAGATTGCCTGATAATTTGCGGTTTATGGAAACCGAGTTGCGGGTATTATTGAGTGCGCAGATTAAACGCGGCAAGGTGGAATGTACGATTAATTATAAGAAAACCGCTAAGAACGGACAGGGATTTGTCATTAATCATGATGCGCTGACGGCTTTGCTGGAAGCAACGGAACAAATTGAGGTGCATATCGTTACGCCGCGCCCTTTTTCAGCATTGGAGGTGCTGGCATTTCCGAATATTTTGCAAGAACCCAGTACCGATAAAACCGAATTGCACGAGGGCGTTATGCACTTGGTTAAGCAAACACTGGCGCATTTAGTGGTGGCGCGTGCCAGAGAGGGAGCGCAACTGAAAACGCTGGTAGAAGAACGTTGTGTAAAAATACGCGATTTTGTGATTGCCGCCAATGAACGCACACCTGTCGTGATACAGACGACTCGCGATAAATTAAAACATAAAATCATTGAATTGGTTGCTCAGCCTGATTTTGATCGTTTGGAACAGGAGCTGGTATTTCTGGCGCAAAAAATGGATGTGACCGAAGAGCTGGATCGCTTGGCAACGCATATTAAAGAAGTGCTGCGTGTGCTGCATGAAGAAGAACCCGCAGGTAAACGGCTGGATTTTTTGATGCAGGAACTCAACCGCGAAGCCAATACCTTAGGTTCTAAATCGGTGGACAGCCAATTGTCACACATTGCGATTGAGCTGAAAGTGTTGATTGAACAAATGCGCGAGCAAGTGCAGAATATTGAATAACAATGTTGAATAACTCTCTATCGCCCAGCGTGGCAATTATCGGCGGCGGCCCTGCGGGTTTAATGGCGGCTGAGGTGTTAAGTCACGCGGGTGTCAAAGTTGACCTGTATGATGCCATGCCGTCGGTGGGGCGAAAATTTTTGATGGCAGGTAAGGGCGGGCTGAATATTTCTCATGCCGAAGCCTTTGATGTTTTTTTATCACGTTATGCACAGCGGCGCGATGTGCTTGAGCCGATGCTCACCGATTTTTCACCTGAGGCGTTACGCGCGTGGGTGAAAGAGTTGGGGTTTGATACCTTTGTCGGTTCATCGGGACGGGTGTTTCCGACTGAAATGAAAGCCGCACCGTTACTGCGTGCGTGGTTGCAGCGTTTGCGCAGGACAGGGGTGTGCGTTCATGTGCGTCATCAATGGCTGGGCTGGGCGGATGACGGCACGTTACGTTTCACCACCCCCAATGGCGAACAGCACATTCACGCGGATGCGGTGGTATTGGCATTGGGTGGCGGCAGTTGGGCGCGGCTTGGTTCGACTGGCGCGTGGGTGGATTTATTACGGCACCGCGGTGTTGAAATCGCACCGCTGAAACCTGCCAATTGCGGTTTTAATGCGGCTTGGAGTGAGCATTTTTCCAGTCGATTTGCGGGGCAACCGTTAAAATCGGTAAGTGTGTCGTTTGACGCATTTCAACAACGCGGTGATTTAGTTGTCACGGCAACGGGCGTTGAAGGCGGCGTGATTTATACCGCGTCTGCATTGTTGCGCGACAGGTGCGCGGCAGCGGGGGCAGCGGTCATACATCTTGATTTACTGCCTGATAAACCGTTATCGGTTGTTATTGATAAATTAGCGCAACCGCGCGGCAAAGACTCTATGGCAAATCATCTACGCAAACGCTTGGGTATTACGGGCGTTAAAGCAGGTTTGCTGCGCGAGTTATTAACTGTCGACGAGTTTAATGATACAGAAAAACTGGCAACCGCAATCAAAGCCTTGCCGATTAAATTACTCGCACCCAGACCGATGGATGAGGCTATCAGTACGGCGGGCGGGGTTACATTTGAAGCAATGAATGCACACTTGATGCTCCGCGACTTAGCGGGCGTATTTTGTGCGGGTGAAATGCTGGATTGGGAAGCACCCACAGGCGGCTATCTTTTAACGGCGTGTTTCGCCAGTGGAAAAGCCGCAGGCGAGGGTGTATTAACATGGTTAGAAAAGGATAGGAATGAAAACGCCAAAAAGTATTGAACCCCTCGTGCGTGACGGGTTTGTTGATGAAGTGTTGCGCCCGTTAAAAAGCGGCAAAGAAGCCGCCGTGTATGTGGTGAGTTCAGAAGGCGATATTCGCTGTGCGAAAGTGTATAAAGAAGCCAATAAACGCGGCTTTCATAAACAGGCGTTGTATCAGGAAGGACGCAAAGTGCGTAATACCCGCCAAGCCCGCGCTATGCAAAAAGGTTCAAAATTCGGTGCGCAACAGCAAGAAGCCGTGTGGCAAAATGCCGAAGTGGATGCTTTGTATCGCTTGGCGGCGGCTGGGGTGCGCGTACCCAAACCGTACAATTTTATCGAAGGCGTGTTGTTGATGGAATTGATCACCGATGCCGACGGCAGTGCCGCACCGCGTCTGAATGATTTGGATCTCACCCGTGAAGAAGCCTTGGAATATCACGGCTTGTTAATAAAAGAAGTGGTGCGTATGTTGTGCGCGGGTATCGTGCATGGTGATTTATCGGAATACAACATTCTGATTGATACCCACGGCCCTGTGATTATCGACTTACCGCAAGCCGTCGATGCTGCCGCCAATAATAATGCCGCGCGTATGCTGGAGCGTGATGTGAACAATCTCGCCAGTTATTTCGGGCAATTCGCGCCTGAATTATTGACCACGCAATACGGCAAAGAAATCTGGAAATTGTACGAAAGCGGCTTGTTACATCCCGACGTGGCATTGACAGGGCATTTTAAAAGCAGTGAAATCCGCGCCGATGTGAAAAGTATCATGAAGGAAATTAATGATGCGCGCGAGGATGCGATACGGCGTAAATACGAACAGGATGATTTTTGACAACCGAGAATCTGTCCTGATGCTGTTCATGTTAAATTCAGCATCCCTGCTTATGATGAAAACCTAAGGTGGTGCTGAAATCGGCAATGATGCGATATTGACATCCTGCCGGTTGTTCTCAGCACCACACTTGAATCTACGGTTTCGACAATGGATTTAACCGTATTCTTCTTTCCCTGCCACTCAAAATACTATTCACTATGAATTTTCCGTATTTAAAATCCACCTTGGTTATTTTTATTGTCGCCATCCTGATTAACTTATCGGGCTGGGTATTGCTGAATCCCAGCGATATGCCGCCTGATTGGCAGGGCGTATTGAAAGGTCTTGCCTACACCCCGCATCAGGCGATTCAAAGTTACGATGAGTTGAGTGCGCATCCTGATATTACCGTTGAGCAGATTGAACGCGATTTTAAGGTGTTCGGCGATAAGGTAAAAAAAGTGCGTATTTATTCATCGACCCACGGGCAGGAAAATGTGCCGATGGTCGCGCAACAATACAATATACAGGTGATGGCGGGCGCGTGGCTGAACAACAAACCCGAAAATAATACCAAAGAAATCAACGCCGTTATTGAGATGGCGAATAAATACAGCAATGTGGATAGAGTGCTGGTTGGTAATGAGATACTGTTTCGCAAGGAACTGACGGTTAAGCAATTAATTGCCTACGTTGATCAGGTAAAAGCACACATAAAGCAACCCGTCAGTGTCGGTGAACTGTGGGACAATTGGGTAGACTATCCTGAGTTGGTCGAACACGTTGATTTTATTGCCGTTCATGTGTTTCCTTATTGGATGGGTATGTCAATTGACGATTCCATAGGGGAAATGCAGCGGCGTTATGAGCAGTTACACAAAGCGTATCCCGATAAACCGATTGTGATTGCCGAAGCGGGCTGGCCCAGTAATGGCGGCGGACAATATGATGCCAAGGCTTCTTTAGTCAATGAAGCGCGTTTTATCCGTGAATTTTTAAATTATGCGGAAAAACAGCAGGTTGACTACTTCATCATGGAGGCATTTGACCAACCGTGGAAGCATTCAACAGAAGGCACGGCAAGCGGCTATTGGGGCATTTACGATACCAGTGGGCGGGCAAAATTCCCGATGACAGGCGTGGTGTATGAGAATAAATGGTGGATGTATGAAGCCGTTACCGCCGTCATATTGGCGTTATTGCCGTCGTTAGTGTTTATCAGCTACAGCCGAAAAATTCAGCTGCGCGGTAAATTCGCCTATTTTATGTTGATTCAGGCGTTCAGCTCCCTGCTCAGTTACAGCTTATTCGCCCCTGTGATTAAAGGCTTAAGCTCGTTTAATATCGCCATGTGGGGCTTGCTGTTACCCGTGCAAATCACCTTGTTGATGGTGGTATTAATCAATGGCTTTGAGTTTGTGGAATTAGTCTGGAAACGTCGGCAACGGGAATTTAAACCGCCTGTTCCTGCCGTGCAGACCCATTATCCGAAAGTATCCCTGCACGTCGCTATCTGTAATGAACCGCCCGATTTAGTGATTAACACCCTGAACAGTTTGGCGCAACTGGATTATCCCAATTTTGAAGTGCTGGTGATTGACAACAACACCACCGACCCTGAGTTATGGCAGCCTGTACAAGCACGTTGTGAACAATTGGGCGCACAGTTTCGCTTTTTCACCTTGGGTAAATGGCAGGGTTTTAAAGCGGGCGCGTTGAATTTTGCCTTGCAACACACCTCTGAAGATGTGGACATTATCGGCGTGATTGACAGTGATTATCTGGTGGAATCGAACTGGTTAAGCACTATGACCCCGTATTTTCAGGATGCTAAAGTCGGTTTTGTCCAAGCCCCGCAAGATCACCGCAACTGGGAACACGACCATTTTCAGGAAATTTGTAACTGGGAATACGCAGGATTTTTTCACATCGGTATGGTACATCGTAATGAAAACGATGCCATTATTCAGCACGGCACGATGACTTTAATCCGTAAAAGTGCGTTGCAAGAAGTGGGTAACTGGTCGGAATGGTGTATTTGTGAAGATGCCGAACTGGGCTTAAACCTGATGAAACACGGTTATAACTCGGTGTATGTCAATCACGCATTCGGCAAAGGATTAACCCCGCAAACCTTTGTCGGCTTTAAAAAACAACGCTTTCGCTGGGTGTACGGTGCGACGCAAATTCTGCGGCATCATTGGCGCGATTTAATCACTTCGCGCAGTTCGTTGACCAATAAACAACGCTACCACTTTTTAAGCGGCTGGTTTCCGTGGTTTGCCGACGCGCTTAGCTTACTGTCCACCATCGGCGCGGTATTCTGGTCGGCGGCGTTGGTTATCGTCCCCGATTATTCACGCTTTCCGTTGGATATGTTCCTGATTACCGCGTTCAGTTTATTCGTCTTTAAAATCGTCTACGGTTTATCACTGTATAGCGTGTTAGTGCCGTGTACCTTAAAACAACGTATCGGCGCGGCGATTGCAGGGATGAGCTTAACCCACACGATTGCCTTAGGCGTGATTCGCGGTTTATTGACCAGCGACCAGCCATTTTTACGCACCCCCAAAGCCGAAGACAAACCCGCGCTGATTCAAGGTTTATTGATGGTACGCGAAGAGTTGGTGATGCTGGCAGGCTTGCTGGTGTCGATGGGAGCGATTATGAATCACTATTTTTTAAGGGAAGCCGACGTGCAATGGTGGCTGGTGATTTTAGGCATTCTGTCCTTGCCGTACATTTCCGCGCTCTATATGTCGCTGGTGAATGTGAAGTCGTGGCAGTCGCACGAATCGTAACCATAAAAATGTGTGTCCACGAAAGACACGAAAAATAAGTTGTGTGTATCACTCAAACCTGCGAGGTGTTTAAAACCTCGCAGGTTTATTGGTGTCTATTGCTTACTGATAACCGTCACCGCAAAGGTTTTTAACGGCGGCGTATCAGGTTCAACGGGCTTATGACATATCAGCTTCACCTCGCTTTGCCCTGTGGCAATAGTATGGAATTTTATAATGCTTATGCCGCCCGCACCAATTGCCTTGTCGCTGGCAATCAGACAAGTGTCGTCTTGCACCAGTACAGTGGTATCAAATGAAATCAGCTCCCAAACATAACCTGTAGCGGGTGGGTTTGCAGGTAACATCAGATCCAATTCATCATTAATGTGCAGTTCAACGGTTTTATTGGCATCACTTTCATTTAATAGCATGGTGTTACCTGTCGTCAATGTGCTGCCTCTTTTTTGTATTGACATAATCGGCACTTAACCTGACTCAATTGACTGAATAGCTCCATTAACAATAACGGAATCATTAGTTGGGTGAAAATTTTTTATAATGACTGAACACCAAGTTCATTCAGATTTTTAATTTTATCCACAATTTTCACAAGAAAAATTAACCTAGGTTAACTATTGAATAAATAGTTTTGCAATCACAATGGGTATTTTTAATACCCATTGTCTACCCGTTAATACTCCATTTTGAGTGATTGCCCTTTGTACTTTCACAAGTGAGAATAAGAAGACAGGGGGGTATTAAGCAGTCTCTAAGAAGGATTGTCTAATCTGTCATGCTTGTGAATTTGCTTATTGGAATTTAGATAAAATGAATATTCATGCAAATGGTTCAGAAGGGTTTTGTTACCAATGTCCTAATCGGCATTTTCGTTTTTGTAAAAGCCTGTTAAACAGCAATTCAGGTGAATTTGATGCGTATGCGGTAAAAAATAAAACGTTGGCGGCAAAGCAGTTTTTATATCATCAGGGGGATAAAAATCAGGAGTTGTTTGTCTTGCGAGAGGGCTGGGTGATGCTCACCAGAGTGTCTGAAGACGGTAAACGTCAGGTATTTCGCTCGGTACTGTCTGGAGAAATACTCGGATTTCAACAGTATCTTCATGATACCGCCATCTATTCAGCGGTCGCATTAGTGGACAGCGTGGTGTGTAAAATTCCCAATATCATCGGCTTATGTGCTACCCAGCCAGAACTGGCGTTAAGTCTGGCTTCGGCGGCAGCGCGTGACATGATGCTGACCGAACGGTATCTGACGCATATCAGTCATCGAAGTGCGCGAGAACGCATCGTTTTTATGGTGCTGGAGCTTTATCATCGCCTGAAGCAGCGGTTGCTGAATAATAACTACTCGATTCAATTTCCGTTAAAACAAGAAGATATAGCCGATATGCTGGGACTGACAACGATTCATGTCAACCGCACTTTACACGCTTTAAAGGACGATGGATTGTTGGAGATACACAAACACGAACTGACCATTCTGGATTACGACGCGCTGTGTCTGCTGGTAGAGTATGAGCTTGAAGCCGTAGTGACTAATTGATGTTACTCACGAGTTATATCTACAGGGCGTAACATCAGATTAGCAATCAAGGTTGTACTGTTGATTAAACTGCAAAAAACCAGTTGAACTGAGTAAAGTTACTCAGCTCAACTCTTCCTCATTATTTGGATGGTATCCGAAATGTATTTTTACAATTGCCGAACGAATTTTGTCCGCTGGTAGTCGGAATAACTGCCTGCGGGGTATCGCCCCATTGATAGAACACACTCCAGCTCAGCAGGTTTTGTCCTGAACATTTCAAACGCACAGCACCGTTAATATCTGGGAGTTTATCCGCGACCAGCTTGTTAAAGTCCTTTCGGCTGATATTTTTATCCACATACGGCGCAACCGCTTCGGAAACTTGCTTGGCTTTGGTCAATGACCATTCAAAATAACTCGGGGCATTCATCGGTGAACAGATACCATGTTTCACCCATTCGTGCCGTTCCAGACATTTTTCCAGCCCTGCCATATAACCTTTCATATTTTTCCAGTTGTCGGATTCATACAAATTGGGCGGCTCTGGGTATTCACAGTAAGTGGAACGGATGGGACATTCGCTCGTATTACAAACTCCAGTCGGATAACCCTTTGAATAATTGGGCCACAGTCCATGCAGTTGCACAACGCCCTCTTTCGGGAATTCCTTACAACTCGGATCGTTTTTATTGTTACCGCTTTTACAGAATGTGGACGATACCGTTAACTCCAATCGGTAATAAGGATCTTTTTTAAGGTCTAATGTGCAGGTAGGTTCTGCGACCGCTTGAAACGCAGCCAAACACCCTGCGGCTATAAGCCATATTTTAATATTCATACATCCTCCAATAGTGACCAGACTATGTGTTGTACAGCTTTAAGAGGTTGAATCTTGCGGCTATTTTTCAACAAGACAATAAACTACAAAAAAATCCCTTTTTCTTTGCTTGATAGTTTTGGCAGGCATCAAAAAATCAAGTTCCTTTGTTGTGACCTGACTTTTGAAATTATTGTATCCACAACGACTATAAAAAAATTAACTTAGGTTAACTTTTTGAGTAAATCATCATCTTTCTTTTAGGTGATTTAAAGACGGCGGCATTATTTATCCAGAAAAATAGACGCGGCAATCATTAAGAACAGGGCATTTTCGGGTAGGAAATAAATATTAAAAGTCACTTGAACGCTATAATGCGCGTTGATTTTGTTGATAAATAACAATAGTACACAGTCAGTCTGGTCATGACGGGTAACGTTACTAGACCTGCGAGGTTTTCAAAACCTCGCAGCTTTTTAATTGCACACGTCAAAATAAAACCGACCGACTGATAGCTTTACTCAGCAACTGCGCTTTCAGTTGCCTTTTTGTGCCATACAATGAAAAAATTATTACTACTGTTCTGCCTGTTGACGCTGGTCGGTTGTGCAGAACTACCGCCTGAAAACGCTGATAATGTCTGTGCTATTTTTAAAGAAAAACCCCACTGGTATGAAAAAGCTAAAAACGCCTCACAACGTTGGCAGGTGTCTATTCCTATTTTAATGGCGATTATGTATCAGGAATCGCATTTTATTTCAGATGCCAAGCCGCCGCGCACTTGGTTATTGGGTTTTATTCCGTGGTTTCGACCCAGTAGTGCCTTCGGATATGCGCAGGCTCTGGATGGCACTTGGGACAATTATTTGGACAGCGCAGGCAGTTTTGGTGCAGACCGTGATGATTTTGCCGATGCAATCGATTTTATCGGTTGGTACAATCACAATAGCCATACCCAATTGGGCATTCCGATTCAAGACGCGAAATTGTTATATTTTGCTTACTACGAAGGCGTTGACGGCTATCACAGCAACAGCCATTTTAAAAAAACCGACTTGCAAAAAACCGCCGCTAAAGTCGCGACTCGCGCCCGACTATTTCAGACTCAACTCAGTCGGTGTCAAATGAATTAGCAGGAAAACCCTTTTTTTTGATAAACTACCCTCTTTACATTAATCAATAAGGCGAAAATCGTGAGAAAAATTCAAACTCAAATTCTTTCAATTGTCACCGTTATGCTGATAGGACTTACTATGTTTTCAATGGCAAATGCCACCACCCCCGAAGAAAATAGTGCCGCAGGTGCCGCATTTCTTGCAGCAAATGCTAAAAAAGCCAATATTGTTACCACCGCAAGTGGTTTGCAATATGAAGTATTAACCAAAGGCACAGGCACTAAATCGCCTTCTGCCACTGATAATGTAACTGTGCATTACAAAGGTACAACTTTGGACGGCACTGAGTTTGACAGTTCTTACAGTCGCGGCGCACCCGCTTCATTTCCCTTAAATCGCGTGATTGCAGGCTGGACAGAAGGCGTGCAGTTAATGAAAGAAGGCGATAAATTCCGTTTTTATATTCCTGCTGATTTAGCTTATGGTTCAGAAGGCGCAGGTCGTCAAATCGGCCCGAACTCCACACTGATTTTTGAAGTTGAGTTGATTAAAATTCAGTAAGACGCTGTAGCTTGGGTTGCCGTTGTTTGGCAGCCCGACATAAAACCAATGCAGTCGCGGGTTTTGTTGGGTTGGCTATCGCCAGCCCAACCTACGCAACCCAGCAACCCCCGCTCCATGTTTACTTTCCGATTTACCTTGGGTTTTTCTTCTACCCATCACACCTCATTAAATCCCCATGCCTATGTACTCGCTATTCGCCACCACGCCCAAGGCGATGGAAACTCTGCTTACCTCAGAACTGCAAAGTCTGGGTATAACCAACATCAAAGCCACCGTAGCAGGCGTTGCCTTTCAGGGCGATTTGGAAACCGCTTATCGAGCGTGTTTATGGTCGCGAACTGCTAACCGTATTTTGCTGGTGTTAAACACCTTTACCGTGACATCACAGGATGATTTATATCGCGGTGTGCAGGAAATCAACTGGTTTGAGCATCTGAATCCTGAAGACAGTTTTGCGGTGTCATTCAGCGCGAAAAATTCCGAAGTCATTAATAATACCCACTTCGGCACCTTAAAAGTCAAAGATGCCGTGGTCGATCAAATGCGTGATGCGTTTGGCATTCGCCCCAGTATTAACACTGAGCAACCGTCCATTCGTATCAACGTGCATTTGCACGGCGAAACCGCGCAACTGAGTCTGGATTTATCAGGCGAAAGTTTACACAGACGCGGCTATCGGGACGTGAACATCAAAGCTCCGATGAAAGAAAACCTCGCGGCGGCAATGTTATTGCGTTGTGGTTGGGCAGACATTGCCAAACGCGGCGGCACATTACTCGACCCGATGTGCGGCTCTGGCACCTTATTATTAGAAGGCGCGATGATAGCCGCCGATTATGCCCCCGGTCTGTTGCGTGATTATTTTGGCTTTATCGGCTGGAAACAGCACGATGCCGACTGCTGGCAACAACTGTGCGACGAAGCGGTCGCACGCAAAAATGCAGGGCTGACTAAAATGCCCGTGATTGTCGGTTTCGACCAAGACCGCCACACGGTCAATACCGCTAGAATGCACGTTATCAATGCAGGGCTGGAAAATAAAATCCATATCGAACGCCGCGATATTAGCGACGCTGCGCCTGCTGACAGTTGGCAGAAAGGTCTGGTTGCCTGTAACCCGCCTTACGGTGAGCGTTTGGGTGATGAAGCGGAAACCGCTGAACTGTACAAACGTTTCGGCGATACGCTAAAACACAAATTTCAAGGCTGGCACGCCGCGCTGATTATCAGCAATCCAGAATTAGGCTTTCGTTTGGGTATCCGCTCACAAAAACCCATTACCCTGTTTAATGGCGCGTTGGAATGTAAATTACTGCGCTTGAACATAGAAGAAAGCGCGTTTTTTATTCCCAAAGCGACCACCACCGAAGAACGCATTGCCCAAGTGACCGCACAATCGGTTGCACCTAAACATATTGAATCCGTTGACACAAAAACAGGTTCGGTTAGCGATAACGTAAGCCAACAAGAGCCGCACAACACGGGCGCGGTGATGTTCGCCAATCGCTTACAAAAAAATCTGAAAACCCTCAGCAAATGGGCAAAACAAAACGCTATTACTTGTTACCGCGTTTATGATGCCGATTTACCCGAATACGCCGTTGCCGTCGATATTTATCAGGGCGAACAAACGTGGGTCAATGTCCAAGAATATGAACCGCCGAAAAGCATCGACCAGCACAAAGCCAATCAACGCCTCGCTGAATTATTAGCGGAAATCCCGCGTGTGCTGGAGGTCAGTCGGGACAATGTGTTTTTAAAAATCCGCCGTAAACAAAAAAATATCGAGCAGTACGAAAAACACGGCGAAACAGGGCATTTTCATACCATCATCGAAGGCGGCTGTGATTTATTGGTCAATTTTGAAGATTATCTGGATACGGGTTTATTTTTAGATCACCGTCCCATTCGCTTGCGCATTCAAGAACACGCCAAGGGCAAACGCTTTTTAAATCTGTTTGCTTATACGGGCAGTGCCACGGTACACGCCGCTGTCGGTGGCGCGAGTCATACTACCACGGTGGATATGTCCAACACCTATTTGAACTGGGCTAAAAAGAATCTGGCTTTAAATGAAACCCAAGGCGAACACGAATTTATTCAGGCTGATTGTCTGGATTGGCTGAGCAATGAAGCGAAAGAAACCCAGCCGCGCCAGTACGACCTGATTTTTCTTGATCCGCCGACATTTTCCAATTCCAAGCGTATGGATGATGTGTTTGATATTCAAATCGACCACGTTAAACTGATTAATAATGCCATGCGCTTATTGGCAGACGATGGCGTGTTATATTTTTCGACTAATTTTCGCCGTTTTAAAATCGACTTGGACGCATTGGCGGATCTGCATATCAACGACATCACTGCCGCGACCATTCCCAAAGATTTCGCGCGTAATCCAAAAATTCACTATTGCTGGAGTATCAAACATCATGCGTAGAGTAAAAATATTAGTGTCAGGGCGGGTGCAGGGCGTTTATTTTCGCTACTTCACCGAACGTAAAGCCGAAGAACTGGGCGTTATGGGCAGTGTCAGAAATCTCGATAGCGGACAGGTTGAAATTATTGCCGAAGCCGATGATGCGACATTGAACGCCTTTATTCACTGGTGTCACAAAGGACCTATCACCGCGCGAGTCGATAGCGTGGACATCAGCGAATTAGCAAGTGATACGCCGTTGATTGGGTTTGTCAGAAACTGAAAGCTAAAACCTGTGAGGTTTTTAAAACCTCGCAGCTCTGTGCTGTCCCGTACAGTGGGCTAGAACACAACCGCATAAAATGATAAAGTTCCGTTGTTCATTACCGCTAAGACCGCGCCACGGTTTAGCACACACTTAACTCTTACTCGTGTTATCTATCATGAAACTAAAAAATTTATTTATTGCCTTATTGACCAGTGCTGTTATCAGCTCGGTCATCGTCGGTTGTTCCGATGATAAACCTGAACAAGCGGCAAAAACCAGCAAATCAGAGCAACCTTTTGATCCGTTCGATCACTCTAAAGACGAAAAAATCAGTGAATCTGAAAAAGATAAGTTTGAAAAAGCTTTTGCCGAACAATGCGTAAAAAGAGAAATGCTTGCCGCGCCTAATTCAGATAAAGACAAATTCACGCGCCCTTGTACTTGTATCGCCGATGAATTATCAAAAACCTTAACTGCCAAAGAAGCAGAAAAATTCATGACCGAACATGAAAACCCCGTGTCATTAACCTTCAAATTTGAAAATGCCGCGTATCATTGCGTACAAGAAAAAGCACCACCTAAAGATTCAGGATTTACTCCCGTCACGCAGTAACTGTTATCAACCGTTTGGAGATAAAAATGAGCGAAAGAATTATTCTGCGTACTGGTGAAGCCCTAGTAGCAGGCGGGCCTGCGGGCACTGCTGCCGAACCTGAAATCATTATCGGTGAATTGGACGGCCCAGTGGGTACGGCAATCGCTACCTTAATCGGCGATCAGGTGAAAGGGCATACCAAAGTATTTGCGATTTTAAATACCGATATTCAAGTGCGCCCTGTCACCTTAATGGTCAGTAAAGTGACGGTAAACAGTACGCGCTACACCAATATTTTAATGGGTACAGTACAAGCGGCGATTGCTAACGGCGTATTGGATGCGGTGCGGGCAGGGGATATTCCTAAAGAAAAAGCCAACGATTTAGGTATTATTTGTTCGGTATGGTTAAATCCCAGCGTGGCGACTGACGACAATTTAGATCATCAGATTTTGTTTGATATTCACCGCAAAGCCACCGCGTTAGCCATTAAAAAAGCCATGAACAATGAGCCTAGCATTGATTGGCTATTGGAAAATCAAGATAAAATCACCCATAAATATTTCCAAATGGGTTTAGACGGTAAGATTTAAAAACTGTGAAAGTATTGGTGTGGGAGAGGCTTTAGCCTCGTTTTTCGGAGCTAAAGCCCCTCCCACATTATAAAAACAATAACTTACAAAATTCAAAAACGGTGTTGCGGATTGTTTTAATAATACTTTCACAATCTTATCACCCCAACTTACACCAACACCACAATCATCTTCTCCGCCAATTCCGTCAGTATCTGCAAGCCCGCTGTTATCATCAATTCAGGATTCGGGTGCTGGGTTTCCTGAATCAGTTTTTGTAAGCAATCCGCGACTATTAGACTTTCATGCTCTTCAATTATCGCCAATAAGCGGTAGGTTAGCGGCGTGATTTCGATGAAATGCACTTCGTCATCTGTGCCACGGTAGACAATCAAGCAGGTCGGTTGTTCTGCTGGAGCGGTCGGTAAAAAATCAGGCGATATTTTATGGACGGGGTATTGATAGGCGAGTGACCACGCTAATGGGGATAGTTGGACGCGGCTTTCCAGTGTTAGTTCTGAATGGTTAATTATCAGTTCTTCTTTGGAGATGGCTAATACCATTTCCACCCATTCATAATGCGCCAATTCAAGCATGAACGGGAAATCATCGGTGTTATCGCGCTCGTGTTCTAAAAAATATAAAAACTCTTCGGGAATTTCGGAAAAATGCGGCGATTCACTACGGTGATGAGCAAAAAAATCCTGTGCCAGTGCAAACCATTGTTCATCACTGAGCAATGCGCGTAACACGGGAAAATTGCCCGCGAGAAAGCCGTTGATGTTGTTAAAAAACAGTTCCCGATACATTGCCATGCGCTGTTCTTGGATACCCGCAGGAACGGGATTATGTTCAGGGTCGCGGATGTAGGCGGCAAATTCGCGCTGTTTACGGTCAAAATCAGGCAGACTGTTGTTCATGTTGATTTGCCCACGCGTGTTGAATTTGGCTGATAGTTTGTACTTCTTTAACCAGTTCCGATAACGCGGGCAGGTTAAAATCACGTTCTAATAGGGTGGGAAATACGCCGTATAGCTCGTAGGCTTTGGCTAATAATTTCCACACAGGGTCGATAATATCTGCACCGTGGGTATCGACTAAAAAATCTTCGGCTTCGACATAATGTCCTGCAATATGGGCGTAGGCGACACGGTGCGCGGGCATGGCTTTTAAAAACGCTTCGGCATCGTAGCGGTGATTAACGCTGTTGACGTAGATGTTATTGATGTCGAGCAACACATCACAATCGGCTTCTGCAACCACTGCATTGAAAAAATCAATCTCGGTCATTTCCTGACTGGGCGTGGCGTAGTAGGAGACGTTTTCGATGGCGATTTTGTGTTCCAGTATGTCTTGGACGCGGCGAATACGCGCGGCGACGTGATGCACCGCTTCTTGGGTAAACGGTATCGGCATGAGGTCGTATAAATGCCCGTCTTTACTGCAATAGCTTAAATGTTCGCTGTAAAATTTAATGCCGTGTTCACGCATGAACTGTTTTAAATCACGCACGAATGGTTCATCTAACGGATCAGTGCTACCGATGGATAACGATAAACCGTGACAGACAAAATCAAATTGTTCCGTCATAGCGCGAAACTGTTTGCCGTATTTGCCGCCGATGGTCATCCAGTTTTCGGGGGCGACTTCGTAAAAATTAACGTTGTCGGGTGGATTGGCAATAATGTCAGGGAGCAGGGTGCGTCGTAAGCCAAGACCTGCACCGTGGACGAGATGTTGAGTTGTGTCCATGTGAACACCTATGGAATAGGGTAAAAGACGGTAGGTTGGGGTGAGGCACGAACCCCAACAAAATAAGGGGCTTGCGTTTAAGTGTTGGGGTTCGCAAGCTCACCCCAACCTACGATATAAAACGCTTACTTAGCAGCTGGAACGAATGGGATTACTTTAGTTCCTACTGTTTTATCAGTTTTATGACTCTCTTTATGTTCTGAATGTGCTGGCATTTTCATACCTGCACCACACGCGCCTTCTTTGGTTTTGTCGCCTGAGTGCATCATGTCAGCACAGCCTTTCATGCCTTCGTCACAGCCTTTCATCATTGCGCCACACGCGCCTTCTTTGGTTTTAGCCGCTTCACATAGTTTCATGTTGTCGCCGCATTGGTCGCCGCATTTGCCTTCTGGCATTTTCATGCCTGCGCCACACGCACCTTCTTTGCCTTTCATGGATTCGCCCGCTGCCATCATGCCGCACGCGCCTTCTTTGCCTTTCATCATCTCGCCGCAAGCACCTTCCATGCCTTTTTTCATTTTGTCGCCGTCCATCATGCCGCCGCATTTCATTTCAGCCGCTTTAGCATCGGCTGGTTTTGCTGCGCTTGGGTCTTGCGGCATGGACATGTGTTCACCACACGCCATTTCAGGAGTTTTATCGGCTTCGGCAACCTGCATATAGCCTTGTGATAATTCGGTCATTCCAAATGGGCTGGTTTCTGCATTGGCTAAACCAGCGGCAAATGTTGAAATAACCGCAACGCCCATTACCGCAGCAAATGGCGTTTTATTGATTTTTTTCATGGTGATTCCTAGAGGTGAGTTAGATTATTTAGTTGCTGGTGTTGTCTTGCCTGCGCCACACGCGCCTTCTTTGGCTTTGTCGCCTGCGGGCATTGCACCGCACGCGCCTTCTTTACCTTTCATCATGTCACCACAAGCACCTTCCATGCCTTTTTTCATTTTGTCGCCGTCCATCATGTTACCGCATTTTGCTTCAGCGGCTTTTCCATCAGCAGGTTTTGCTTCGGTTTTTTTACCAGCACACGCGCCTTCTGGGGCTTTAGGTTTTTCCATTTTCATTCCTTCGCCGCATTTCATTTCACCTGCTTTATCGGCTTCGGCAACCTGCATATAACCTTGTGATAATTCAGTCATGCCAAATGGGCTGACTTCTGCATTGGCAACGTTGGCTGCAAATGATGAGATAACCGCAACACCCATTGCAGTCGCTAATTGGGTTTTATTGATTTTTTTCATGGTGAATATCCTGTGTGATGGTGAAAATTTTATTATTGTTGTTTCCAATGATGAAAACTGGAAAATACTTCGATAACAGAGATACCGAATGCTTTATATCATAACAAACACCTGCTTAAGGGAAGATGAATATTGTGTGTTTTTTGTAAAATAAACGTGAGCGTGTCCAGTATTTGTCCAAGTCTATCACAACGTCGTCTTAAAACGCTTTGTTAAATTCACATAAATCGGCAATGACACAGTTTTCACAACGGGGTTTTCGGGCGATACAGGTATAACGCCCATGTAAAATCAATAAATGATGCGCGTCTTGTTGATGCTGTTTAGGGACGCATTTCATTAAGCCGCGTTCGACTTCCAGTACATTTTTGCCTTTGGCAAGCCCCGTGCGATTGGCGACGCGAAAAATATGGGTATCAACTGCAATAGTCGGTTGCCCGAATGCGGTATTGAGAATCACATTGGCGGTTTTGCGCCCTACGCCTGCCAGTGCTTCCAGCTCAGTGCGCGTGTTCGGCACTTGCCCTGCGTGGCGTGTTAAGAGTTGCTGACACAAGCTGATAATATGTCTGGCTTTGCTGTTAAACAAACCGATGGTTTTAATAAATTCTTTTAAACCATCAATACCCAAGGCAAGAATGGCTTCGGGTGTATTGGCAACAGGAAATAATTTAGCGGTGGCTTTATTCACGCCTTTATCAGTCGCCTGTGCAGATAACACCACCGCAATCAGTAATTCAAACGCGCTGTTATAGTTCAGCTCAGTGGTCGGTTCAGGTATCGCTATCGCCAGACGGTCAAAAATAGCGCGGCGTTGTTGATTATTCATGATCCCGCTTTCATTTTTAACAACGCGGCTTTTTGTTTTTTCAAGCGTTCCGCCTTGTCGATATTTTCTTGTGCTTTACGCGCTAAACGCGCTTCATAGCGTTGTTTGGCGTGTTGGGCAAAAGCCTGTTTTTCCGCTTTGGCAATGTCCTGATTAGGCAACACCTGCATGACAATACAATCCACAGGGCAGGGCGCGATACACAATTCACAGCCTGTACATTCAGCGGCTATCACCGTGTGCATTTGTTTTGCCGCGCCTAAAATGGCATCGGTCGGACACACCGCCAAGCATTTAACGCAACCGATACAATCGCGTTCAATAATAAACGCCACACTTTTGGGCTTGTGTTCACCAAAATCGGGATTCAGCGGTTTGGGCGCAACACCTAATAATGCCGCCAATTCACTAATGCCCTCATCACCGCTGGGCGGGCATTGATTAATATCGGCAACGCCTGCCGCTATGGCTTCCGCATAAGGGCGGCAGCCGTTAAAGCCGCATTGTCCGCATTGCGTCTGCGGCAATAACGCATTTATTTGTTCAATCACGGTGTTACCTTAAATGACAAGTTATTAGAGTGTTCACGAAAGACACGCAAAGCACGAAAAAGAGTAAAAAATAGTAATAGGTTAAATCGGTTACCACAGCATGACTGCCAGTCATGAAAATAACAGATTTAATACACCACCTGATTTTTATTTTTCGTGGCTTTCGTGGACATTAAATCTATTTTGGCACAATTACCTTAAACATCTCGGCTTTGTTTGATTGCCCACGCAATATCAGCCGCTTGGCGATTTTCGCGTACATCATGCACACGGAACAACGACACGCCCGCCATCACCCCTAACGCAGTCGTCACTGCCGTAGCAGTTACCAATTCAGACGGTTCAATGACATCACAAATACTGCCCATAAAACGTTTACGACTCGTGCCGAGCAACACAGGAAAACCCAATTCGACAAACGCCGCCAAATGCGCCAGTAAATTCAAATTATCCTGTTTGCGTTTGCCAAAACCGATACCGACATCAACAATAATATTATCGCGTTGCACGCCAGCGGCTAACGCGGCATCGACACGCTGTTGCAGAGCAATAATCACCTCCTGCACCACATCCTCATAATGCGGATTATCCTGCATGGTTTTAGGTGAACCTTTACTGTGCATTAAAATAATCGGCACATTCCGTGTAGCCGCTAAGGTAAGAATCGCAGGATCATTCAAGCCCGCCGACACATCATTAATCACATTTGCCCCTGCATCCAGAGCCGCTTGAGCCACTTCGCTATCAGTCGTATCTATACTGATTAATACTTGGCTCTCTTGCCTAATCGCCTGAATCACAGGCACAACCCGTTGAATTTGTTCCTGTGCCGCTACAGCATCCGCACCGGGTCGGGTCGATTCGCCGCCGACATCAATAATATCGACATTCTGCAACAACATATATTGCGCCCGCTGAAACGCCATATCGACAGTTGAGTATCTACCTCCATCAGAAAAACTATCAGGCGTGACATTTAAAATCCCCATAATCAGGGGCTTATTGGTGCAATGAATCATCAAAGAATTCCTATATAACGGATGTTGGGTATTGATTGTTAAGGCAGGTCATCACACGCAAACGGATGAAGTGACCGACACAGACAGAAGGACAGTGATAGACATGATATTGTCCATATCGCGGCTCGTCGTCACTGGAAAAAGCGGATGGTAACCAGCAGGCGTAAAGCGTGACGATTGATTACTGAATCTGCAAAAAAGCCCCAGTCACAACGCGACAGGGCGGCAATGATAGGGGGAAGCCAATATGAGTGTCAACATTTCAAAAACATAAGGTTTGGTTCATCACTGCCAACGGTTAAATTTTTAGGGAGTCCTAAATAATTGAGTGATTTTTTATAGCGTGATACAACGGAGTACAAGCTTAGGTTTGTATTCCAATTACTCACTGTTTATTACTAGCCATTTTTAATCTTTTTCGTGCTTTTCGTGTCTTTCGTGGACAATAGTTCTTTGTGCGTAACATCATTTAAGTAAGATAAGATGAAGCGGGTACAATTGTACTTAGCTGATTCTTTTAACAAACAGGATAAAAAATGACTGAAAACCATTCAACAAAAAAAGTGACTTACTGGCAACCTTCGGCGGGCGATATTATCGCGGGTGTCATTCAAAGCGACGACGATTCACTTTATGATGAACAGCAAACCATGATGTTGCAGGAGGCTAGCGGTGAGGTTGTGGGTGTTGATTTGAATCGTTATTTACGGCACAGTTTGAAACAACATAACGCGGCGGTGGGAGATTTTGTCACCGTGACGTTTCATGGTAAAGAGCAGAAAAACAGCGGGCGTTCGTTTAATCGTTATACCTTGTCTGTTGATAAGGCGGCAGATTCTGCAAGCAGTTCAGATGACGAGTAGGGTGTATTCGCGTGTTGCGTTCGTGGTTTCATTTGGCGGTGAATCAATCTGGAAAGCACCTGCGTGACTTTTAGGCTTTGAATTCAGGTTATAATGGCAGACTATTTGAAATTTGATACCGTGTAATGAATAAACCTCGATTAGCTTGGGCAATCACTGGCTCAGGGCATTATATAGAAGAATGCTTGGAATTTTTGCTGACCTTGAAAGACGTGGATTTGTATCTGAGTCAGGCAGGGGAAGAAGTGTTGAAAATGTACGGTATTGATTTGGCTGATGTGCGTGCCGCTATGCCTGTGTACCGTGACAAAGCTGCGTCCGCGCCGCCTGTCGGGCATTTTTATAAAGGCTATTATCATACCTTTGTGATGGCTCCGACCACCTCCAATACCGTCGCCAAGTGCGTGCTGGGCATTTCTGATTCTTTGGTAACCAATTTATACGCCCAAGCAGGCAAGTGTCGCGTACCCAGCATTGTCTATCCGTGTGATGTCGCCCCTGAAATAGAAACCACCGCCCCAAAAGGCAAAAAAGTCATGGTCTATCCGCGTAAAATCGATTTAGAAGCGACGGATAAATTACGCGGTTTTGACTATACCACGGTGGTTGATAGCGTTGATGAGTTAATTGTTACAGTAACCCAGCGACTCAAATCACTTTAGAATTAGTCGCTAAATTATCAAGCAGGTTCATTATGATTTCCGTCACTATTGCAGACCCATTAGCAGAAGCCGCCAATATACAAGCTGAAATTTGCCATCGTAGTGTAGATGAACAAATTAACTATTGGGCAAGGATTGGGCATTGTGCCGAAGAAAATCCCGATTTAAGTTTTGAGTTTATTAAAACGGTTCTCAACGCTAGAGAAGAAATGTTAGCAGGTGAAGTCGAGCCTTATCTGTTTGATTAAAATGCAGATTGTACAAACACGGCAGTTTAAACAAGGCGTTAAAAAACTTACGCCAAATCAGAAAAAAGAGCTTGATGCAGCTATCAAAATAATCATGAATAATCCTGCAATCGGTCAACAGAAAAAAGGCGATTTGGATTTTTTGTGGGTTTATAAGTTCCGTATGAATAACCAGTTGACACTGTTAGCGTATAGCTATGAAGAACAGATTATTACTTTAACTCTACTCGCCTTAGGAAGTCATGAAAACTTCTATCGTGACATCAAAAATACATTATGAAAAATAATGACTGAACACATACTCTTTTTAACAGGCAAACTGGCAGAAAAACAGTTGCGCAGCATTTTAGAAAAAATGCAGCCTGAATTTACTTATACCGTGCATCAACTGGGGCTGAAAGTGGCGGCGTTGATGACTACCGATATGGTTATTCGCCGCTTGAGTGATACTTTTGGCGCGAGTCGTATTATTCTTCCGGGTCGGTGTCGCGGTGATATAAACGCCTTGGCTGAACACCTTGGTATTCCTGTGGAGCGCGGCCCTGAGGAGCTGAAAGACTTGCCGCAGTATTTCGGTAAAAAAGCCCATAAAACCGATTTAAGCCAATACGCAGTGAAAATTTTTGCGGAAATTACCGATGCGGCGACCATCAGTATTGATGAGGTTTTAAATCGTGCTGCGTATTACCGTAAAAACGGCGCGGATGTGATTGATATAGGCTGTTTGCCCAGCACCGATTTTCCTGAAATGGAAAACATTATTCGGACGCTGAAACAGCAGGGCTACATGGTCAGTATTGATTCACTGGATGCCAATGATTTACTGCGCGGCGGCAAAGCGGGGGCGGATTATTTATTGAGTCTGCATGAATCGACCTTATGGGTAGCCGATGAAGTCGCTTCCACGCCGATTTTAATTCCTGAAACCCATGAAGATTTAGCCTCGTTGGATAGGGCGATAAACATCATGCAGGCAAAAAACCGCCCGTTTATTGTTGATCCGATTTTAGACCCGCTGCATTTCGGCTTTACTGATTCCATCGTCCGTTATCACACGGTGCGCAAACAGTATCCCGATGTGGAAATGATGCTCGGTGTCGGCAATATTACCGAATTGACTCATGCGGATACGGTGGGCATGAACGCGCTGTTGCTGGGTATCTGTTCTGAGCTTAATATTAACCAGATTCTTGCCACCGAAGTCAGTCAACACGCGTGCCGTGCGATTAAAGAAGCCGATGTGGCGCGGCGTATTATGTATGCTGCTAAACAACAGGACACGCTACCCAAACATATCAACCCTGATTTAATGGCATTGCACGATACCGCGCCATTTCCGTATTCACTGGCTGAAATTGAAGAACTGGCAGGGCAGATTAAAGACCCCAGTTTTCGCATTCAAACCAGCGCGGAAGGCGTTCATGTGTTTAATCGCGACGGTTTACACACGGCGACGGATCCGTTTGATTTATTTCCGCATCTGCACGTTGAACAGGACGGTGGTCATGCGTTTTATCTGGGCGTGGAATTAGGTCGTGCGCAAATTGCGTGGCAATTGGGCAAGCGTTTTACCCAAGATCAAGCGTTGACGTGGGGTTGTGCGGTTGATAACAGCGAAGTGACCGTTGATTTACACGCTTTTAAGCCAGCTGGAACGACGTTAGCAAAAAAATGATATTACATTACCTAGTTCCCATGCGCGGCGTGGGAATTCATAGTGACCGCGTTGCGGTCTATTTCGCAACGCGGCGCGTGGGAACGAGAAACTCATGATTCAAGAATTGATTGTCAGCACCCAAAATAACATGGGTGTCACGCATCTTGCCCCGATGGGCATTCATCTCCACGGCGACGATATTATTATTCTGCCGTTTCGTCCATCCACCACGCTGAATAATCTGCTGGAAACCAATACCGCTGTGCTGAATTATTGCGACGATGTGCGCGTGTTTGCGGGTTGTTTAACAGGGCGGCGTGACTTCGCGTTAATGCCTGCCGAAAAAATACACGGCGCGGTGTTGGCGTGTACCTTGGCGCATACCGAAGTGGAATTGGTGCGTATTGAAGAAGATGAACTGCGTCCGAAATTATTTTGTAAAGCCGTTCACACGGTGAATCACGCGCCGTTTATGGGGTTTAATCGTGCGCAATATGCGGTGCTGGAAGCCGCTATTTTAATCAGCCGCTTAAAAATGTTGCCGCTGGAAAAAATAGAAACGGAAATCGAATACTTGCGTATCGGGCTGGAAAAAACCGCAGGTGATAAAGAGCGCGAAGCATGGGGCTGGTTGATGGCGGTGATAGATGAACACAAGGCGCAGTTATGACAGGGATGCTCGCCAGTGTGAACAGTATCGCCGAAGCCCTGCTGGTGCTGAATGCCGAGGTTGATATTATTGATTTAAAACAACCAGAACGGGGCGCGTTGGGTGCGTTAGACACTGATTTGGTTCGCCAAATTGTGTTGGAGATTGCAGGGCGGTGTCCTGTCAGTGCGACGGTGGGCGATTTGCCGATGCAGCCTGAGATGGTGTTTAATGCCGTTCGTGCAATGGCAGACACAGGTGTTGATTATGTGAAAATCGGTTTTTTTCCTGACGGTGATTGGTGCGCGACCGTGGAAAAATTAGCAGAACTCACACCGCAAGCCGCGTTAATTGCGGTGCTATTTGCCGATGCACAACCCGATTTTGCCATTATCAATGCGTTACAACAGGCAGGTTTTACAGGCGTGATGCTGGACACGATGGATAAACACAAGGGTTCGCTCACGCAAGTCATGACTCACGCCGACATCGCTCAGTTTGTGGGGCTGAGCAGACAACATTCATTATTGTGCGGTCTGGCAGGTTCGCTCAGACTGGACGACATCGCCGCACTGATAGCTTACCGCGCCGATTATTTAGGTTTTAGAGGTGCGTTGTGTGAACAGCACCAGCGCGTAGGTCAGCTAAATCAAGCGGCAATTACTCAGATTAAGCAGGCGATAGCAGAGTTTCAGCTTACTAACTGATATTACGCATGAAAAGCCATAGTCCACGAAAAGCACGAAAGGCGCGAAAAATCAAAATCTATTATTTGGGGTTCAAGTCATGACTCGGACTCCGAATGATAGCCAGTTCAAGCACCGATAAACTCAGGGTTAATTCACTACCAGCGGTTACCTCATTATTGTTTAATTTTTTTCGTGTTTTTTGTGGACAACAATTCTTGTGCGTACCATCACTTACTTAAAACACCGCAAGCAGTGCGGACATTATGCGCAGATAGCGAAAAACGTCCTCTTAATCCTTAATTAAACTGGGTTATTTGACACAGCGCAGTTGTTGCATATAAACCATTTCTGTTGTATTTCAATAATTATATTTACTTTACTGGGTAAATTCCTTTTTTATTCAATTAGTTATAAATTGGCATAATAGTTGCTTTTCATGAGAAATTCCAAATAAACAAGCGCAGTTTTCTGTTTTGAATTCAATTATGGCTCACTATAATTGTGGTCATAATTTTATTCTTATTTGCTTATATTGCTGGAAAACCATGAAATTTACATCTCAACTATTTGCTATCAACATCGCTCTTGCTGCGGGCTTCGTCAATGCTGAACCTGTTAAACCCGTTGATAATGACAAATCATCGGATAATTCAGTCACTCTGGATACGCTGATAGTCAGGGCGCAATCAGAGAATAATCCCAATCAACCGTTTGAATCTTTTCTCAAACCGTCAAAAATAATACGCTCCAGAACCTCTACCAGCGACACCGCGCAAATGTTCGATCACACTCCAGGGGTCAGTTTTTCCAGTGGTGGCGGTATTTCCAGTCGGCTTGTTCTCAATGGGATGGCGGATGACCGTGTTCGGGTGAAAATAGACGGTATGAATTTAATTTCCGCGTGCGGTAATCACATGAATCCCGCGCTGTCTTATGTCGCGCCTTCCAGTGTCCTGAGTGCGCAGGTACTTGCGGGTATTACGCCTGTGAGTATGGGCGGTGACAGTATCGCGGGGACTGTTCGTGTACAGTCCGCTGATCCGCAATACGCTGAAGACGACAAAAAATATTTGGTCACAGGGCAGGGTTCGGCGTTTTATCGCAGCAACAGCAATGCGTGGGGCGGTAACATTTCTACTACGTTGGCGAATAAAAATGCGTCGTTGACCTATACAGGCTCTACTGTTGAAGCGGGTAATTACAAAGCAGGCGGTAATTTCACCACCAAAAACAAAGTCAATGCGAATGACGTGGTCAGTTCTTCTGCCTATAAATCTCAAAATCAATCGCTGTCGTTGGCGGTGCGTAATGACAATCATGAAGCGATTATCAAAGTCGGTTTACAAAATATTCCTTATCAGGGTTTTCCAAACGTGCGTATGGATTTGGCAGGTGATGACAGTTGGTTTGCCAATGTCGGTACGAAAAGTAAATTCGATTGGGGACGATTGGAAACCCGCGCTTATTACGAAGATGTTCAGCATTATATGAATTTTCTGCCTGATAAAGGCGGCAATATGCCGATGAATACGCATGGCTATAATCACGGTCTGGAAGTGAAAGGCATTATTGATGTGTCTGATAAGCATCAATTGACCTTGGGCAGTGAATATCAGCGTTATCGTTTGAATGATTGGTGGAATGCGGTTGGCACTAAACCCAATACCATGATGAACGGCCCCGGCCCTTTTTGGAATATCAATAACGGCAAACGCGATAGATTGGATTTCTTTGCTGAAATGGAAAGCAACTGGAACAGTCAATGGCTGACACAATTCGGTGTGCGGGCAGGTCTGGTTGAGATGAATGCAGGCGATGTCATGGATTATGGCAAAGTAACCCCCGAAGCCGCACGGGTTAATAATCAGGATAAAGCGCGTACCGATGCGATTGTTGATGTGACTGCATTGGCTCGTTATACGCCTGACAGTACGCAACAGTATGAATTAGGCTTTGCCAGAAAAACCCGCGCACCCAGTTTATATGAACGCTTTGCGTGGTCCAGAGGCAGCGTGATGGGCATGGGGATGATGACAATGACGATGCCGATGTCGATGTTTATGAATAACTGGTACGGTGACGGCAATGGTTATGTGGGTAACAATAATCTGAATCCAGAAGTCGCCTATACCGTGAGCGGTACGGCTAACTGGCATGATGCCGATCAGGAAAACTGGGATGTTAAAATCACGCCGTTTTATACTTATGTCGATAACTACATTGATGCAGGGTTTTGTAAACCTGCCAATGGCGTAAGCTGTAATAACACCGCAGCGGGTAATACCACAACACACGGTGGCGGCGGCTTTAGATTGCTGGAACTGGGTAATTACAATGCGCAGTTAGTGGGTGTCAATGCCGCAGGCAGCAAGATGTTATTGCAAACCAATAATTACGGTAATCTCTCTACCAGAGCTATTTTGAGCTATGTACGCGGACAGAATCTGACTACTAACGATAATTTGTATCAGCAAATGCCGTTGAATTCGATTTTAGACCTTGATTATAAATGGGGCGGCTGGACTGCCACGATTGAAACTCAATTAGTCGCACCTAAAAAAACAGTACAACAGATTCGTTTAGAGCCGCAAACCGCAGGTTATGCGCTGCTTAATTTACGCACCAGCTATGACTGGAAATATTTGCGCCTTGATGCAGGTATCGAGAACGTGCTTGATAAGAACTATTCCTTACCTTTAGGTGGCGTTTATATGGGTGAAAAAAATGCTTCAGCGGGAACGCCAATACCCGGTTATGGTCGGTCGTTTAATGTGGGCTTAACCGTTACTTACTGATAGCAGGTGGATAAGGCGTTGCAATGCAAGGTCTATACATACATCAGACCTCAGTAGTTTTTAAAACTTCTGAGGTTTTTTATGGTCTACGGACACCGACAAAGTGTTGTTGCCAGTAATTATTTTTCAAACTGGATACCAGCACTTTACCTGTTTTTGAACTGGAAGCATGAATAAAATTATCCCCGTTAATATAAAGCCCGACGTGGGAAAAAGTGTTGCCGTTAGTATCAAAAAACAGTAAATCACCTGAGTGCAGCGCGTCTTTTTCCACGGGCGTAAGCTGATTCGCCATATCCTCTGTACGGCGCGGTAAATTAACCCCATGCTGTTGATAAACGTGATAGACAAAACCACTGCAATCAAAACCGTCTTGTGGATTATCCGAACCGTAATGATAGGGTGCGCCTTGTAAACTCAGCGCATAATTTACGACGGGTGATGATGTTTGCTGTTGTTGGTAGGTAATGGGCGCAACGTCCGAATCACTCGCACAACCTGACAGTAGCAGGATAAGCAGTGCGAAACTGCCTGAAAAATAAGTGCGTGTGTTCATGTATTTTGCCTTTTATAAAATATTCAGTATCTTACAAACGACTGCCAGTCCTTAAAGGACTGGCAGTCGTAACGGGGTCGATATGTTTGATTCACACTGTCAGTTTAGTGATGACGGGTAAAGTTGCCAGACCTGCGAGGTTTTAAAAACCTCGCAGGTCTTTGTCGCACCGTCATAATAAAATGGACTGACTACTGGGTTCAGGTTTCAGGCGTGATGTTTAATTCAGCCACTTGGCTTGCAGTGTGTGCTTATTCAATGCCAGCCATTGAATTGCCAGAATTGGAATGGCAGAATCTATTTCATTGCTTTCTACCATGCGATACGCTTCCGCAAAATCAACAGTACGCACTAAAATATCTTCGTGTTCTTCATCTAAACCGTGTACGCCATCAACAATTTTTGTGCTGTCCACTTTGCCGCAAAATAAAGTAATGCGTTCAGCCGTACCACCGGGTGAGGTATAAAATTCACTGATTTGCATCAATTCCTGAATCACACAACCCGCTTCTTCAAAGGCTTCACGGTGGGCAACTTCTACCGCGGTTTCACCTTCTTCGATTGCTCCTGCCACAATTTCAATCAACCACGCGGTCTTTGGATTAAGTATAGCTCCTACACGAAATTGTTCGATTAATACGACTTTATCGGTGTGCGGATCGTATAACAGCACCGCCACACACGCGCCGCGCACAAACAATTCCCGACAAATTTCCTCACTCCAGCCACCGTTATACAGAGTATGGCTCAGCCAATATTTTTCCAGCCGAAAAAAGCCCGAATACGCGATTTCTTTTTTGCATATAACGAATTGTTTACTCATGATTTGCCTGTGTAAGTGACTTTATAAATCACCCCCAGCTGGTCATCACTGATTAATACATTACCGTCAGGTAAAGTCAGAATATCCACAGGTCGTCCTAATACTTTACCGTTTGCTGTCAACCAGCCGCTGATAAACGCCTGTTCAGCAATGGCTTTGTGGTCTTTAAATTTCACCAGCGCGACGCGGTAGCCTTGCGGTTCAGTGCGATTCCAAGAGCCGTGCTGCGCAACCAATAACTGATTTTTATATTCCACGGGGAACGATTTGCCCGTATAAAAACGCATACCTAATGGCGCGATATGGGCTTTGTATTTCCACGCAGGCGCAGTGTAATCGGCGCATTTTTTACCCGCACCAAACTCAGGATCCAGCGTGTCGCCGCCATGACAATACGGATAACCGAAATGTTCGCCTGTTTGCGTCCATTGGTTTAATTCATCGGCTGGTTCATCATCGCCTAAATAATCGCGTCCGTTATCATTAAAAAACAGCGCGTTGGTGTCAGGTTGCCAATCAAAACCGACGGTGTTTCTGATGCCGCGCGCCAGAATTTCCAGCTCAGTGCCGTTGGGATTCAGGCGCACTAATGAGGTGTAAATCTCCTTTTCAGGGTCGCAAATATTGCACGGCGCACCGACGGCGGTATACAGTTTGTTATCGGCACCAAAACGTAAATACTTCCAGCCATGATGTTTATCATCGGGTAATTTATCGGTGACAACCACAGGCGCGGGTGGGTTAGTTAAATGTTGTGTAATCGCATCAAAACGTAAAATACGATTCACTGCCGCGACGTACAACGCGCCCTCTTTATACGCCACGCCATTGGGCATATATAAATTGTCCGCAATCACATAACGGTGGTCGCTGACACCATCATGATCCGCATCGGCAAGCGCGTATACCTTGCCTTCTTTACCTGTGCCGACAAATATAACCCCATCCTCGGCTAATGCCATACTGCGCGCATTCGGCACGTTATCCGCATAAATGGAGATGGAAAATCCAGCGGGCAGCGATAGTTGTTTCAGTATTTCTTGATTATTGCTTTGTGCAAAAGCCAACCCCGTGTTAAATAAAAGCAGGGCGGAAAGAGTCGTTTTTAGTGAAACCATGAGCTTAATCTCCATTAATGAAAATGCGCTTATATTAGTATCATTGTGAAAAAACAGATAGTTAAATAGTAAATGGTTTTTTAGCTTAATTTATGATTGACTAAGGCAAAGTCAGGCTGGGTATCGGACTGCAATTCATACTCACTATTTCATTTCATCACGTTGCCAAATCGCAGCAAGAGGGCGTTATGCCAAGATTAACACCGCAAGAAAAAACCTTCCGCACTCATGACGGTGTGGAGCTGTTTTACCGCTACTGGTCATCTGCGAAACCCAAGGGCGCGATTGTATTAATCCATCGCGGTCATGAACATTCGGGGCGCATGGCGCATTTGGTTGATGAGTTGCAACTGCCTGAGTATGCGTTTTTTGCTTACGATGCGCGCGGTTACGGACGCTCTTCAGGGGTACGCGGTTTTAGCCCCAGCCTCGGTACATCGGTGCGTGATGTGCAAACCTTTATCGAGCATATTGCCGACAGCTACAAAATTCCCGCTGAAAATATCGCCGTTATCGCGCAAAGCGTGGGCGCGGTGGTGGCGGCAACGTGGGCGCATGATTACGCACCGAAGATTCGTTGTATGGTATTGGCTTCGCCTGCGTTTAAAGTGAAATTGTATATGCCGTTTGCGCGGTTTAATCTGAAATTAATCCAGTCGCTACGCGGTAATTTTTTCGTCAACAGCTATGTGAAAGCGAAATTTTTAACCCACGACCCAGAACGCATTGCCAGTTATAACAGTGACCCGCTGATTACCCGCCCCATCTCGGTTAATATTCTGCTCGCACTGTACGAAACCGCTGAACGGATTGTCGCCGATGCCGAAGCGATACAGATGCCCACGCAGTTGTTAATTTCGGGTGATGATTGGGTGGTGCATCACCTGCCGCAATATGAATTCCTTGCCAGATTAGGTGCAACTATTAAAGAAGTGCATTTATTGGCGGGCTTTTTTCACGATACTTTTGGCGAAAAAGACCGCGCCTTAGCCGTTAGCAAAGCACGGCGTTTTATTGAGCGACAGTTCACCGAATCGCCGCCGCGTGAAAGTTTACTCGATGCGCATTTAGCAGGGTTTACCAAGCGTGAAGCGGATGCACTGGCTGAACCAACCCGCAAACTGTATTGGTCGGCAACCCGTTTCTGCTTAAAAGTGTTTGGTTTGCTATCCGCTGGTATCAAGTTGGGGCATCAGACAGGTTTTGATTCAGGCAGTACCTTAGATTATGTCTATCGCAATCAACCGTCTGGTCTCACGCCATTGGGTAAATTAATTGATAAAAATTATCTCAACTCTATCGGCTGGCGCGGTATTCGGCAGCGCAAAATTCACGTTGAAGAATTGCTCTGCAAAGCCATGTCCTTATTAGCAGCGGCGAATAAAAAAATCCACATTGTTGATATTGCCGCAGGGCATGGGCGTTATGTACTGGAAGCTCTTGCTAACAGCAACGTGAAACCTGATTCTATTTTATTGCGCGATTACAGCGATATTAATGTGCGTGACGGCTCGGCGTTAATTCGTCAAAAAGGGCTGGAAGCCATTGCCCGTTTTGAAAAAGGCGACGCATTTAATGCGGATAATTTAGCGGCAATTAAACCGCGTCCAACCATCGGTATTGTGTCGGGTTTGTATGAACTGTTTGCTGATAATGAACAAGTACGTCGTTCTCTGGCGGGTCTGAGTTCGGCCATTCCCGCAGGTGGCTATTTGATTTATACCTGCCAACCGTGGCACCCGCAGTTAGAATTCATTGCCCGCGCCTTGACCAGTCATCGCCAAGGTTCAGCGTGGGTAATGCGTCGGCGCACACAGGCAGAAATGGATCAGCTTGTCGAAGCGGCTGGTTTTAAAAAACTTGAGCAACGCATAGACGATTGGGGCATTTTCACTGTCAGCCTCGCCCAACGCAATGGTTGAGCAATCACGCCCTTGGAAACGCGGACTGGCGTGGTTGCTATTATTGGCACCGTTCTTTTTTACCACTTATAGCTTTAGCAATTGGCTTGCCGCACAACGCAGCGATGTCGGCTCAGTGGTCTTTGAGTGGGAAATCGGAATGCCGTTTGTGCCGTGGACGATTCTGCCCTATTGGGTGATTGATTTGTTTTATGGCTTATCGTTGCTGATACCGCGTTCGCGTGATGAACTCGATGCGCACGCAAAACGTTTATTCACCGCGCAAGTTATTTCCGTAGTGTGTTTTATTGCTTTCCCGTTGCGCTTTAGTTTTGCACGCCCCGAAACCAGCGGTGTGTTTGGCTGGTTATTTGATGTGCTGCTGGGTTTCGACCTGCCGTTTAATCAAGCACCGTCATTGCATATCAGTTTATTAGTCATCCTGTGGACGCTGTATGCGCGTTATCTGTCGGGGTGGTGGTTATGGCTGTTACGCCTGATTGCGCTGTCTATCGGTTTGTCTGTATTAACCACTTACCAACACCATTTTATTGATATACCCACGGGCGCGTTAGTCGGTTGTATCGCCGTGATGTTATTTCCGTTACAGCCACACACTGCAATTAGGCAACGCGACCCGCACCGCTTTGTATTGGGTGCGTATTATTTGGCGGGTGCGGTCGTGTTGACGGTGTTAGCCATATTATTGAAAGGCGCGTGGCTATGGTTATTATGGGGTGCGGTTGCCTTAACCGCCGTTGCCAGCATTTACTTTTTGGGCAATCCGTTATTGTTTCGTAATCACAATGGACGCATGGAAGAAGCGGTGCTGGTATTACTTGCGCCGTATTTATTGTGCGCATGGCTTAATTCCCGCTGTTGGACTTATAAACACCCTGAACCCAGCGAAATCGTGTCGGGTTTGTGGCTGTCGCGTTTACCTTCGCGTTCAGTGATTAAGCAATTACAACCTGTCACCTTAGTGGATTGTTGCGCTGAATTGCCTGTTATGGCTTGCGGTCAAATTGTTTATGGTGTGCCGATGCTGGATTTACTCGCCCCTGAAGTGGCACAAATCGAACATGGCGTGGCAGTCATTAACGCCGCCCGACAATCGGGTAATACGCTGGTGTTTTGTGCGCTGGGTTATTCACGCAGTGCGGTCATTATTATCGCCAGTCTCATAGACCAAGGACTAGCGGCAAACATTGATGAGGCGGTGAATACGGTACGCAAAGCGCGACCTAGATTAGTGTTATCGGCGTTGCATAGAGCAAAACTGGAGGACTGGTATGCACGAAACCAACGATGAGCCATTAACCGCCACGATAAGCGCGGCGTTCCTTCGCTCTATGGGCAACGTGCTGAACAATTGGTCGATGCTATTGGCATTAGCGGCAATACTCATCATCGGCTTAAAAGCAAACAGCATTTTTTTGCTTGCGTCTGTTATTGTGGCACTGATACAAGCCTATTTTGCTGCCCGTTGTGCCTTTGATGCGGCGGTATTTGCGACTTTAGGCGGAGAAATTACGCAATATGAAGGTTTTGACCGATTATTAACACGTTGGAAACTACGCGGCGAAACTGTGGCATCCCGCTCACTGGACGAGCGGGTGCAAGGTGCAATAGGCTTATTGCGTTGGCAGGCTTATAGCTTTTGCGGGCAAATTATATTGTTGGGCGTTGGTCTGTGCTATCCCTTATTCCACCTGTGTTAAAAATACACGATGCCCAATGAATGACAATACAGTTATAGTATCATCGTGAAAAAACATTGAATTAATTTATTCCATCCCCATATAACCCCGAACATCAACTCAACAAGAGGGCTATTCTCATGATGCGTATTTTACTTTTCTTGGCGACCAACATCGCCATCATGATTGTTATCAGTATTATTTTCAGTGTCTTAGGCTTAACAGGCACGCTGGACGCGCAAGGTGTCGATCTTAATCTTAATGCGTTATTAGTCATGTCGGCTGTTATCGGCATGACAGGATCGTTCATTTCCTTAGCCATGTCTAAATGGTCAGCTAAAAGAGCGATGGGCGTTTATGTGATTGATCAACCGCAAGATCAAACTGAACGCTGGTTGCTTGAGGTAGTGAAACGTCAGGCACAACGGGTCGGTATTGATATGCCAGAAGTGGGTATTTTTAACACCCCAGAACCCAATGCGTTTGCCACAGGCATGACTAAAAACAGCTCCTTGGTTGCCGTGAGTTCGGGCTTATTGCAAGCCATGAACCAAGATGAAGTCGAAGCGGTTATCGGGCATGAAATGAGCCATGTTGCCAATGGCGATATGGTGACAATGGCGTTAATGCAGGGCGTGTTGAATACCTTTGTGTATTTTTTCGCTACCGTTATCGGTCATGTTGTCGATCGCACCGTGTTTAAAACCGAAGAAGGACGCGGCCCTGCGTATTATATTGTGCAGATAGTGGCACAAATCGTGTTGGGCATTTTGGCTTCCATGATAGTGATGTGGTTCTCGCGTTACCGCGAGTTCAGAGCCGATGCAGGCGGTGCGAATTTAGCAGGTCGCGAAAAAATGATCAGTGCGTTACGCGCCTTGCAACGCAATCACGAAGCCCCGCCGTTAGCAGGTCAATTAGCCGCCTTTGGTATCAGCGGCAGCGGCGGTATGTCGCGTTTATTTATGAGCCACCCACCCTTAGAAGAGCGCATTGCCGCTTTACAAAATCAACGTTAATTTTTACTGACAAGCCCTGCGCGGTTTTAACAATCGCGCAGGGCTTTAGCACAAGGATTTCCACCATGAAAAAAGTTTTATGTGTAGCCGCCTTATTATTGGCGACCAACAGTTATGCCGAAAATAATAAAAATGAATGGCAAAACACCACAATTTCCGAAGCGACTATCGAAAAAATCCAAGCCGCCAAATATGAATATAAAAAATGCGTCAGTGATGAAATGCAAAAATCCACTTATGCCAGCCAAGAAAGCCGCGCCGCTACCGAAACCATCATGAAAGAATGCGAACCCGTGCTGACTAAAATGCGCGAAGTGTATCTGGCTGAAGAAGTCCCCGAAGTCATCGCCGACCGTCATTTAAAACAATTACGCCTGCAAACCACCCGTGATGCGTTACAGAATATGATGTATGCCGAAGCCACCCGTCAATCGGGTCAATCCAAGTAAGCCGCGAGTCTGTTGCAATGAATAACTATACTATTGATTTATCCTTACAGCCGACCACGTTGGATTTATGGCACGTTTGCCTTGCGGGTACAGTGGCCGTCCTAGCGTTGACGCTGATTATTGTGCTGATAGGCATGGTCATGATGCTGCGCCGCAAACCTGAAACCATCACCGTTCCCGCCGAACCCATCGTTAAAATTGTCGAAGTTGAAAAAATCGTTGAAGTGGAAAAACTGGTGCAAGCTCCAACGCCTGAGCCTGTCATTCTAAAAGAAGCCACCCCCGATGCCGCCCTGCAATTGCTGGGTTTATTACAAAAAGAAGCCCGTTTTATCGACTTCATCGAAGAAGATATTGCCGCGTACAGCGATGCCGATATTGGTATCGCCGCGCGTGTCGTGCATGAAGGTTGCCGTAAAGCCATTAACGAACATTTCACCTTAGCGTCCGTGCGCACGGAAGACGAAGGCAAAAAAATTACGCTACAACAAGGCTTTGATGCCACGACTGTGCGCTTAACGGGCAATATTGTTGGTTCAGCACCGTTTACTGGCAGCCTGATTCATAAAGGCTGGCAAGTCACCAATGTTCGTTTACCGAAACTGACACAAGGACACAACGCCGCGATTATCGCCGCCGCTGAGGTTGAACTATGAGTTTATTCGATCACATCAAAAAACCTAAGCCACCTGAAACCGCGACCACGCCCAGCAGTTCAGCGTTTGCCAATATGGGTAAACCAGTTGAACCGATAACGCCAGTAGTCGCAGAACAAACCAGTGCGGATACTAATGAAAAACCCGCAGGTTGGGGTGAGGCACAAACCCCAACAACCTCACCAGAAACAATCGCCCCTGACAACGCAACTGACCAGCATTTTTTTGTCGGTATCGACTTAGGTACAACCCACTGCGTATTGTCCTACGCGGTAGCCAGCGACGATGAAGACGCGGAATTTTCCCAGCAAGTGATGGCGATTCCGCAATTGACCGCCTTAGGTATGGTCGAAGATAAAAATCAATTACCGTCTTTTTTATACCAAGCCCATGAAGCTGAAATAGGCGCGGGTGAAACCGCCTTGCCGTGGACAAATCAACCCGAATATTTAGTCGGCGAAGTGGCGCGTAATCTGGGCAGCAAAACGCCGATACGTTTAGTATCGAGTGCGAAAAGCTGGTTATGTCATGCGGGTGTCGATTGTAAAGCTCCGATATTACCCGCCGATGCGCCCGAAGAAATCGAGCGCGTGTCACCTTTTCAAGCTACCACCGCTTATTTACAACACATCCGTGATGCGTGGCAACATCAACACCCGAACGCACCGTTATCTGAACAAGATTTAGTCATCACCGTACCCGCGTCGTTTGATCCAGCGGCGCGTGAATTGACCGTCGAAGCGGCGCGTGCAGTCGGTTTACACCAAGCGATTCTATTAGAAGAACCGCAAGCCGCCGTCTATAGTTGGATAGAAAAAAGCCACGGCGAATGGCGCAAACAAGCCAAATGCGGCGACGTGATTTTAGTCATCGACGTAGGCGGCGGTACTACCGACTTATCGTTAATCGCCGTCACCGAACAAAACGGTAATCTGGAACTGACCCGCGTAGCGGTCGGTGACCACATTCTATTAGGCGGCGACAACATGGATTTGGCATTGGCGTACACCGTCAAAGCCAAACTGGAAAAAGACGGCAAACGTTTAGAGCCGTGGCAAATCCAAGCCTTAACGCACAGTTGCCGCGATGCCAAAGAAAAAATCTTCACCCAAGCCGATGTTGATAATATCCCGTTAGTGGTTGCCAATCGCGGCTCATCACTCATCGGCGGCACACTGCGCACCGAACTGACCCGCGAAGAAGTCAACCGCGTCTTAGTCGAAGGTTTTTTACCCAAAGTATCAGCAAGTGACCGTCCTGTCAGCCGCACTCGTGCAGGTTTACGCACCGCAGGTCTTCCGTATGCACAAGATGCCGCCATCACCCGCCACTTAGCGGCATTCCTTGCGAAACAGCAACAAGCCACCGACGATTTAAAAGATATAAACCTGCCCGAACACGCCACGTTCTTACACCCAACCGCCGTGTTATTTAATGGCGGCGTATTAAAAGCCGACGTGTTAGCCAACCGTTTAATGGACGTTTTAAACTCATGGTTACAGGCAGAACAAGCCCCCGAAGCCAGATTATTGGCAGGTGCGGATTTAGATTTAGCAGTTGCCAGAGGCGCGGCGTATTACAGTTTTGTCCGTCAGGGCAAAGGCGTGCGCATCAAAGGCGGCACTGCTGCCGCGTATTATGTCGGCATAGAAAGTGCGATGCCTGCTATTCCGGGTTTACCGCCTGAAATTGAAGCCCTATGTATCGCCCCGTTCGGCATGGAAGAAGGCACACAAAAAGAACTGCCCGATGATGAATTCGGTTTAGTCGTCGGTGAACCAGTACGTTTTCGTTTCTTCGCCTCCAATACCCGCCGTGATGATGTCGTCGGCACACGCTTGGATTACTGGACAGAAGACGAGTTAAACGAACTGGATGAAATTGAAATCACTCTCGCCGAAGCCAACCGCCGCGCAGGTGAAGTCGTCCCCGTCCATCTACGCGCCGCCGTCACCGAAGTCGGTACACTGGAATTACACGCGGTGTCGCAAAAAGACGATGGACAATGGAAAATTGAGTTTGATGTTAGGGCAGGGGAGTAAACGCCGTCATTCGGAGTACAAATCTAGGTTTGTACTCCAAGCCTCACATTAAGTGACTTTCACCACATGACCATCATCCATCTGCGCTATGCGGTCGGCGAATTCAAAAATGCGGGCATCGTGGGTGACGATGACTAGGGCGCGGTCTTCGTGTAAGGCGACTTCTTTTAATAAGTTCATGACATTATGCCCGCTGACGTGATCTAACGCGCTGGTGGGTTCGTCGCAGACGATTAACCGTGGGCTGTGAATCAGTGCGCGGGCAATGGCGACTCGTTGTTGTTGTCCGCCTGACAGTTGTGATGGATACGATTTCCAGCGGTCGCCCAAGCCAACTTGTTCCAATACTTTAATGGCTTTGCGCTCGGCTTGGGCGCGTTTTACGCCGTTGATAATCAGCGGAATGGAGACGTTTTCAGCGGCATTGAGTGAGGGTAATAAGTTGAAGGCTTGGAAGACAAAGCCGATATTTTGGGCGCGAAACTGGAGTTTATCTTTGCTGCGCATGGCGTTGACGTTTTCGCCGAACAGTTCACACACGCCTGAATCCTGATCCAGTATGCCCGCTATCACGGAGATTAACGTCGTTTTGCCGCAGCCTGAGGGCCCGACCAGCATCATTAATTCACCCAGTTTGATATTTAAGTCGATGCCGTTGAGGGCGACGACTTTTTGCCCACCTGCATCGTAAATTTTAACCAGTTTTTCACAACGAACGGCATCAACCATAATCAGCTCTTAAACACGATGGCAGGTTCTAAACGCATGACTTTTAGAATGCTGATGAACGCGGCGAGCATACAGATAATACTCACGCCCGCACCGCTGAATACCAGCAGTTGCCACGGAAATTTGAACGCTAAAATGGTGTGACGCATGGCGTAGCCGAATAACGCGGTTAAGCCCACGCCCATGCCATAACCGATACTGCCGACTAATACGGCTTGTAATAAAATCATGCGTAATAACGTCCAGTTGCTGGTTCCCATGGCTTTTAATACCCCGAATTGGCGGATATTTTCCAGTGTGAAGCTATAAAAAGTTTGCCCTGCAATCGCCGCACCGACAATAAAACCTAATAATACCGAGATACCAAAGTTAATCGGTATCCCTGTGTTTTTTATGAAATAGTTATAAGTTATATCCATAAATTCTTGTTGTGTATAGGCGGCTAAGCCAGTTTTTTCTCGAATGCGGCGGGTGAGTTCGCCTAAGTCTTGCCCTTGGTTGGCTTTGACGAGGACAAACGACAATAATTTACGCTCTTTGGGCGCGTAGCTTTTAGCGCGGGAATAGGTGGTGTAGATGACAGGTTGGGATTGAAACGTGCGCGTTACTTTGGCAACGCCCACCACAATGGCACGGCGGTCATTCAGCTCCAGACTATCGCCGATTTTCAGGGGTATTTTTTTGCCGTCTGGCGTGGCTTTGTTCAGTTTTTCATTCAGACCGTCAATATCAATAATCACGCCATCACTACGGCGTAAATCGCTGATGTTGCCTTGTAACATAATCGGCGGGCCGCCAATCAGCGTGGTGTCATCCAAACCCACTACGATACAGGTTTGAAACGTACCATCTGCCAGCCGCGCTTTTAATAAGCCTTTATACATCGGCATCGCCCACGCAACGCCTGAAATACCGCGCACTCGATACAGTTCGGTATCTTGTAAAGGTTTAATATCATCGACAAACTGGACTTTTTCATCCATCACCCAAATATCAGGCAAGCCCGTATCAGAAATAAAACTGTAAGTGCGGGCAAGTATCCCCATAAAAATCGCGGGTTGTTGGGTCATAATCAGCGAGGCAAACGTCAGCCCCATGACGATACCCAAGTATTTACCTTTATCGCCCATTAACATTTTTAAGGCTATGTGATTCATTATTGAGTGGGTGCAGGAAGTGTGAGAGGTGCATCATGCGATGAATGATGCCGCTTGCGGTGATGCACTGATTTTATAGTGTTGCGGGTATGATAACAAGACGGCGGACTGGTCGTGCTAAAAACCCATGAAAGCCAGTGCCGATATTGCTATCATGACACTATTAAGCGTTTAACCAACATACACAGAGAATACCGTGCAGAATCCAGAATTAATGAATCAGTTAAAAAATACCGTGCAGTCCATTTTGGATGAAGCTAAACAACAGGGTGCGAGTGCCGCAGAAGCAGGGCTTAGTTTGCAGGACGGTTTATCCGTTACTGCACGCTTGGGCGAAGTGGAAACCATTGAGCATGATTGCAGCCAGAATTTAGGCGTGACCGTGTATTTCGGGCAATGCAAAGGCTCGGCAAGCAGTACCGATTTATCGCCTGAATCCATTAAAGAAACCGTGCGGGCGGCGTGCAGTATTGCCCGTTATACCAGCCCAGATGAATACGCAGGTCTGCCCGATAAAGACTTGTTAGCCACCGAATTTCCTGATTTGGATTTATATCATCCGTGGAACATCAGTGCCGATGAAGCAATCGCCTTAGCCATTGAGTGCGAAAATGCGGCGCGATTTTATGATGCTGATATTAGTAATTCGGAAGGCGCGACCGTCAATAGTCATCAAGGTATCAGCGTGATGGGTAATAGTCTGGACTTTTTACAAGGGCGACACTCTACCCGTCATTCCTTAAGTTGTTCGGTATTGGGGCAACGCGGCGACAGTATGCAGCGCGATTATTGGTATACCGTCGCCAGAAATGCACAGTGTTTGGAAGCGGCAGTTGATGTCGGCAAGAAAGCCGCCGAGCGCACCTTGCGCCGTTTAAACGCACAATCATTAAGCACCCGTCAATGCCCTGTATTATTTTGTGCGGAAATGGCGGGCGGGTTATTGGGTTCATTATGTGGCGCGATTAGCGGCGGTAATTTATACCGTAAATCGACGTTTTTATTGGATGCGTTGGGAACACAAATTTTCCCTGACTTTATTCATATCTACGAACAGCCGCATTTATTGGGTGCGTTAGGCAGTTCGATTTATGACGGCGAAGGTGTGGCAACGCAAGCGCGTGATCTGGTGCGTGATGGTGTGTTGCAAGGTTATATTTTAAGCACTTATTCCGCGCGTAAACTGGGCTTACGCAGTACAGGCAATGCAGGCGGTGTACATAATTTAACCATTACGCCCGGCGATTCAGATTTTGATGCCTTATTAAGACAAATGAACACAGGTCTATTGGTCACAGAATTAATGGGGCAGGGCGTGAATATGGTGACGGGTGATTATTCACGCGGCGCGGCAGGTTTTTGGGTAGAAAACGGCGTGATTCAATACCCTGTCGAAGAAATTACTATCGCGGGAAATTTGAAGACGATGTTTAAAAATATCGTCGCTATCGGTAATGATGTGGATTATCGCGGTAACACCCGCACAGGGTCGATATTGGTCGAGCAAATGTCGATTGCTGGGCAGTAAAATAATGAAGGTAGGCGTGATTTTAATCACGCCTACCCATTAAAGTGCAATCATTCGTTTATCACTGCTCTCTTCATACCCGCGCCATTCGTTGTTGCCGTATCATTTCCAGCTCAATCTTGCGTTCTGAGATTTGCTGCATGATTTGTTGGGCTAGGTCGGCTAATGGATCGCCGCCTAGTGCTTTGGCTTCGGTGATGGTAGTCATTAATTCGATTAACTCGGTTTGTTTTAATAGTTCAATTTCGCGTGCAACTTCGGCAGCGCGGCGGCGTAGTTGGGCAATGCGACGAATGGTTTTTACCAGACGTGATGCAATATCACCGCCTGTAATGGCTTCGGGGTCTTGACCGAATTCAATAATCAGTTTTTCGATAGCGGCTTGGTCACCTTTAGCGTAGGCAACATTGACTTTTGCCATGATGACATTGCGGCGGTCGCGTTCAGCATTGATGCTTTCTGTTTCCTTATTGTCTGATTCTAGCACCGCTTAATTTCGAGTAAATAATGCACCACCATCTATACGGTTCAATACGCTATCGTTATTGTACATCGTCGTATTGATGCGTGAGAAATAAGAAAATTTTAATAGACAACGAGTTACGCCAACTTAGCTGATTTTATCAATGTAAATTTACGCTAAATAGTGACGTTTGCTCGAGTGAACGATAAAATGATTAAGACAACCAATCTTTAACAGTAGTCCATAGGAAAACCATACAAAATGTCTATTAACATTCCAAGTTGTAAAGATTTAGAAGAAAGTTATAAGAAAAATTGGAATTTTAATGAATATACATTCAGTTTAACTGGTCGATATGAGACTAAAGAAAATGCTAGTGCTTATTTTTATGAGGCTGTAGAGTTAGGATGTCAATGTGTCTTAGTTTATGAGCTAGTGATTAAAAATGATAATGATGAATCTATATTTGTTAATAACGCATCATTAATTTGGTATGACAACGTTAATAATAGACATTTTACAGGCGGCGTAGCATATTTATACTTAATTGAAATTTTGCCTATTTTTCGTGGAAAAGGTATAGGTACAGAATACGCAAATGTCCAACAAATTACTTTATTAAGTCATGGGCTTAACGTAATTTATCTTAAAGCTGGTCATTATGGGTCACGATTTTGGACAAAGATGGGATATACATTCGTTAATCCTGATAAATTCTGGATAGACTATGAAGAATATTGTTATTATAACGGATTAACCTTTATAGATTCAATTGAAATAAAAGAGATACCAACCGAATATTTTGATTATTTACGAGAATCAAGAATTGAATATCCGATGTTTAAAAAAATCACCTAATTAATATTTGTAATATGCACATTATAATTCCATCAAAATTTGATGCTAAACAAATTTATCTTGAAACTGATATTTCAGTTGAAGATGATATGGGAATGAGTGTGCCTAATGTTTTATCTCCATTAAGCAGAGTTGATAGTTACTATAAAAAAAATATTGAAGGTGATTTTGATTTTTCTTTTTTCGATGAAAATGGTTTTCACAGTATTACTGGAAATAAAGGTGAGCAAGTAAGAAACTTATTGGTTTTATTATCCTATGAACACACTTTCTATAATCGTAATATAGTTTTTCACTTTTCTAATGAACGACTAAATGACGTTACTCAGAATAACGAGCTTAATAACGGTTTGGTAAACAATACATTACAGACTCTTGAACGTCTAAGTTTTATGCCAAAAAATGAATTTTTTTGGATAGAATTTGGTATATGGCTTTATTTTAAGCTCCAAAATTATTTATTTAACAATGAAATAGATAAAGTTAGGTTTATTATCAATAATGTATGTTTTAGTAACTTTATTGATATTATTAAAACTATTTATCATGTTGACCCTAAGTTTGTAACGAGATTTTCTATAAAAATAACTCATCAAGAACTCAGGAAATTTTTAATTTCTGATAAATTTGAAAACAGAAAAAATATTGTCGTATTGGGAGCTTTTAGACCTAAAAATATAGCAAGTAATTTGCCTTTACAAGAAGCCGCCCGCAGAGTAGTAAATCAACAAAATGCTCGACTATCCGAAGAAATTAAATTAAAAATCACTAATATTATAAATAATGATATTGATAATGCTGAGCCAAATTATTTACCAATTATTACCGATAAATCACCTGAAAATATTGCCCAGCAAATTCTAAAATATTATGATTTTTCATTGCCAAGCTGGAATGTTATTTTAAATGACCTTGGAACTGTTTTAATTCGACATAATTTAGGAAATGATTTTTTAGGGCTTTTTGTTAGTAATCCAGATGCACATCAGTCCGCAATAATTATTAATACCTATCTTAGACATGAGGGTTCGCATAACTTTACGATTGCACATGAATTAGGTCATTACTTGCTTCATAATAATGAAAGTTTTTTATGTGCTGACCAAGAAATTTACTATCCACAAAATAATCAGCTTATTGAACAGCAAGCAAATACTTTTTCTATTGAATTGTTAATGCCAATTCAGCGTATTCGTGATTATTTAGGTGTAGCATTTTCTGCTCAAAATGTACAAAGAATAGCTAGTATTAGTACGCATAAAGTTTCTATGGAGGCGGCAGCTAGAAGACGAATACAAGTTGATAAAAAAAGAAAGCTGGCTTTTATTTCTATACTTAATGATAAAGTTGTTTCAATAGCAGCGACAGAAATTAAAGCAGATGGAACAAGATGGATAGGTAAAAATAGTATTGGCTCAGTTGCTGTTTCTTCAACTGACGCACTTAAATTATATAAATCTAGGGAGAAAAAGTTATCACGTTATTTTCCTGCGGCAGGTGCAGATTGGTTGCAAGATTTAGACATTCATATACATCCTTTTGGTTATTCAAATGGATACTATTTGTTTATTGAGCTGGCATGATAATCGTATTTTAACTAACGTGATAAATTGTAATTGTAGCGCAGATTAACGTTAGGAAATATATAGACTGGTACTAAAACTACTAATTGGACTCGCAGTCATGTTAACCGCATGGGATTTAGTAATAATCGGTAGTTGTTCTGCCATATTAGTTTGTCGTTGGGTTTTGCATTTGTAAAATCAATTGCCCCAGTTCATTACGACTCAATAGCCGCACTTTGGATTGTCTAGCCAGTTCTATGGCATTGGTGGTGTAGTTACCTGTCGTCACTACCCACGCACTGTGACAGCGATAATACGCCATGCCTGATAAGGCTTCTTGTACTGCCGATACGCCGACACTGCCTGTGTAGCACTTGGCTTGTATCGCTATCCGTTGTTGGTCTTTGTGCAGGATTAAGTCCGCGCCATAGTCACCCGTCACAGGTGTAGTTTCGACGGTATAGCCGTGATGGGTAAACAGTTCAGCAAGGTAGTTTTCAAATTCTACCCCACTGAGTTTTTTCAGTTCGTCAATGTGCAGTGAACCATAGTGCTGTTGCCAACGCTCCCGCTCATGGTGTTTGTCCTGTAGCTGTTTGTTAGCTGTTTGTGTTGTTGTTTGGCAAAGTGCAGTGTGTCGCGTAAGTAGCGGGCGTGTGGGTCTGGTTTAGCGGGTGGCGGGGTGGCTTGTTGTTTGATGGTGTGTAAGCTATCCCGCAGGTGTTGAGTCTGCGGGTCTTGTGGTTTAGCGGGGGTTTTGTTGCCGAATAATAGATTGCTTAGCCAGTTCATCGCTGAGTCACTTGGTCATTGTCGTTGTAATTATCCGCCATAACTATTCCTTCCTAAAGTTGATTCAATAATTCATCACGGCTGATACCCCGCTATACCGATTCAACAATATCCGCGATTAATTCAGAGCCCCGATAAATCAGACCGCTGTAAATTTGTACCAGACTCGCACCAGCGGCTAATTTTTCTTGTGCATCTTCTGCTGTCAAAATGCCACCAGCGGCGATAATCGGTAATTTACCGTTGAATTCAGCCGCCAACCCGCGCACTACGCGCGTGGCTTTGTCTTTCACAGGTGCGCCGCTCAAGCCGCCTGTTTCTTGTCCTAACGGGTGATTGGCAACCGCATCACGGCTAATGGTGGTGTTGGTGGCAATCACCGCGTCTATGGAAAACTCCATTAATAAGGTAGCAATGTGGGTAATTTCTTCGTCGGTTAAATCAGGGGCGATTTTTACCGCAATCGGTACATAACGTCCGTGTTGCTGTTCCAGAGTTAATTGCTCTGCTTTTAATGCCGCCAACAAACTTTTTATTTCATCGCCTTGTTGTAATTGGCGTAAGTTTTTGGTGTTAGGCGAGGAAATGTTGATGGTGATGTAACTGGCTGCTGAATACGCTTTGCGTAAGCCGATTAAATAATCATCGGTAGCTTTTTCAATCGGTGTGTCGGCATTTTTACCGATATTAATACCCAGAATGCCTTGATAATAACTGCGCTGAACTTGTTCCAGCAAATGGTCGATACCCAGATTATTAAACCCCATGCGGTTAATAATCGCTTGGTGTTCAGGTAGTCTGAATAACCGTGGTTTGGGATTACCTGATTGCGGGCGCGGCGTTACCGTGCCGATTTCCACAAAACCGAAACCTAAGGCGGCGAGCGCGTCAATATAATCGCCGTTTTTATCCAAACCTGCGGCAAGTCCGACAGGATTTTTAAAGGTTAAACCCATGACGGTGACGGGTTTGTCGGCAATACTGGGATACAGTAGTTTGTTGAAGCCTGTGGCTTGGGTGAGGTTTAATAGTTTCAGGGTAACTTCATGCGCAGTTTCAGGGTCTAGGGAAAACAGTAGCGGGCGTAATAAAGGATAAAGGTTCATGGGTTATTTCTCAATGTCATTAAGTGAGGTGCGGGAGTTCAATAGCTGAAGCTATTGCCTAAAAAACAGCTAAAGCTGTTTTACTCCTGACAGTTATTCGCGGTCTAAACGATAAGGTTCGGGCATAACCGCCATTGGACGATTTAATAACACATCAACCAATAATTGTGCCGATGCAGGCCCCATCACCAAGCCATTTCTAAAATGCCCTGCGTTAATGCTCAAGTTGCTAATGGTGGGGTGCTTACCTATATAAGGTACGCCGTGTTCAGTTCCGGGTCTTAAACCTGCCCAATGTTTAATAATCGGGTAATCGTTTAATACGGGTAATAAGTGGCGGGCAAAATCAGCCAGTTGGTCATGCGCGGTGGTTGACGGGGTTTTATTAAAATCATCGTGTTCAACGGTGCTGCCTGCCAGAATTTTACCGTCCAGACGTGGAATCAGGTATTGATCGTTATCCAGCACGATATGGCGCAGCGTGTCAGGCTGGGCATCAAATAACACCATTTGTCCTTTGACGGGTGCGATATTGGGCGTGTTATCGTTAATAAATTGGTCAAATAACTGCCCCGTCCACGCACCCGCTGAGATAACCAGTTCATTGACTTTAAATTGCCCTGCATCGGTGCTGATACTGTTAATACGCTGATTGTCCTGACTGATGGCGGTCAGCGTGCAGTGTTCATGAATGTCACAACCGTGATTGATTAAATATTGTTTCAGTGACTGCACTAAACGCGGATTGCGGGCTTGCGCAATGGTCGGCAACCATAATGGATTGACTGGCGCGGTGTTAAGGTCGGTAAAAAATTCATTGCCTGCGTGCTGGTAGGCAATATGATTGCTTTCGCACCAATCAACAGCCGCAGTTATATCTGGATTTTTAGTCATCAACAAGCCGCAAGGATTCCATTCAGGGTCTATTTGCGTGTCGTTAAATAATTCCTCTGCCAAGCTGGGATAGAGTCGTAAACTTTGCAAGACTAAGCGACTGATTGCATCCGCCTGTCGCCACGGATACAACGGCAATAAAATACCACCTCCTGCCCACGACGATTCCTGACCCAATAAATTTTTCTCGATGACGGTAACAGTTGCTCCTGTTTTAATTAATTCTCTCGCCGTCAGTAGCCCGATAATGCCGCCGCCGATAATGGTAATGTCTGAAGTTGTGGTCATGAAATGAGTAGCTTTAGATGCTGATAGGTAAAAGAATAAGTTGATTATAACCTATCAGTGATAGCACAAAAAATGTATGTATATTCAATAACATTGAAAGTTGACGATTTGATAATTTTTGTTGTTTTTTGTACACAATGACTTGTTGATGCTTGTCATATATTATTACTCATTGATAAATAAAGAGTAATTGGGAATAAAAAAAAATTCTTAAAACTTGTAGCGAATGTGCTTTACTGCTAATATGACTTCTGTGACAAAGCTTTGTTGTATTAAAGCGAAATTTTGTAAGATAACAACCTCATGAGGGGGCTCAATGACATTTAAAAAAACTAAATTAGTGCTAAGTACCGCTACCGTAGCGTTAACAATCGGTGCAGCGTTAGTCGCTCCGCAAGCGATGGCTCATAAAGCAAAAAAAGCGCATCATCATGCAACACAAACTGCTCCATCGTACAGCAAAGTTGACGCATTAGAATCACAAGTACGCATGATGCAAGAAGAATTGGCTGCGTTAAAAGCAGCACAAACAACAGCTGCTCCTGTTGTTACTGCGGATACTGCTAAAGTTGAAGAGTTAGACCAATGGATGGCATCTGTTAAAGCCGCTCCAGTTATCGAAAAAACGAAAGACAACATGATTTTCTTCCGTGGCGGTTATGGTCATGCTAACGGCACAAGAGGCGGTACATTAGACCCCACTACTATTGAAGGTCTTGGTCTTGCCAGTGTCAACGGTACAACTGTCGGTTCTATTGCTGATAAAGACGCATGGTATTTTGGTGCAGGTTTAGACTTTAGCATCAACAACAACTTGTTCGGTTTGATGGATAATACTGAAGTGTTGGCTGAGGTAATGTGGGATTACAAGCAACTGGGTTCAAAAGGTCAAAATGGTCTTTCAGTAGCAGAAACAACTACAATCCGTAATGCAACAGGTATCATTTTACCTGCGGCAAATACTAAAACTGCAACTGTCAACCAGTTCACTTTAGCCGCTTCACCAAAAATTAAATTCATGAAAGGCAGCTCTTTCAGACCTTGGTTAATTCCAGTCGGTTTTGAAATCAACGTGATTAGCCCTCCATCTGATGCAATTACCGTATTAAGCCCAGGTATGCAGTTTGGTTTAGGTGCGGATTACAAAATCTGGAAAGATTTGTACATCGGTGCTGATGCACGTTACCACCAAGCATTGGGTTCAATTGATGGTGTTAGAACTAACGGCGTAACAGCTGGTGGTTATATCGGTTTAGGTTTCTAAGCAATAGCTTAAACAACCAAATCTAAATAAAAGGAGGGTTTTAAACCCCTCCTTTTTTTTCGCCTAAAAATCAGTATTCTTTCTTACCACTGCCAGTCCTTAAAAGACTGGCAGTGGTGTGTAACATACTAAGGCATTATTCAAAATTCGCATTAAGTCACTGCACATGAAAACTCTGTATCCTGAAATTCTTCCATTTAACAGCTTTTTTCTCGACACCAACAGTCAACACCGCGTTTATGTTGAGCAAAGCGGTAATCCAGAAGGCATCCCCGTGGTTTTTTTACACGGAGGCCCTTGTTCAGGCACTAAGCCGCATCACCGCCAGTTTTTCAATCCTGAACGCTATCATATTATTTTGCTGGATCAGCGTGCCTGCGGTCTGTCGCTGCCGTTTGGTGAACTGGAACACAACACCACTCAAGATTTATGTGACGATTTGGAACGCATCCGCACACAACTCAATATAAAGCAATGGCTGGTGTTCGGTGGTTCGTGGGGTGCGGCATTGGCATTATTGTATGCACAACAGCATCCCGATAAAGTTATGGGACTGATTATTCGTGCGGTATTTCTGGCGCGCAAAGCCGATTTAGACTGGTTTTCCAGAGACGGCGCAGGGCGTATTTATCCCGAACAATGGCAACGGTTGATTGGCAGTATTCCTAATGCCAGCCACAACAATTTTGTACAGGAATGTTATAACGCGCTCTGGGATAAAGACGAGGTGACGCAACGGCGAGTGGCTAAAGAATGGTTGGCATGGGGTGCGCAGGTCGCCTTAGGCAATGATTATCAGCCGTCGGATGAACACGTTACGGAAAAAATGCTCAAACAGGCGCGGATGGAACTGCATTATGCCCAGCAGCATTATTTTGTCCGCGAAAACCAGATTCTGGATAACTGCCATCTGTTGGCAAGCATTCCGACCGTCATTATTCATGGGCGCATGGATTTAGTCTGTCCTATCGAAGCGGGAATGCGTCTGCATCAGGCGATGCCTCATGCCGAGTATATTATTCTGCCCGCTGCGGGACATATCGCTCAAGGCGATGACATGATAGACGCACTGGTATCGGCAACTGATAATTTTGCCGACCAGTATGGTCATTAAATGATTGTCCACGAAAGACACGAAAAGCACGAAAAAAGAACTATAGAAAGACCAGTTTATAAAGCCCGCATCATTGACTTTATTTTTCGTGTCTTTTGTGTTTTTCGTGGATATTTTTTATATCAAACTAAACTGCTTGCTCGATTAAAAATCCATCCAAAACAAGTGCGTCTAATTGCGCCGCCTGAAATGCCAAAATAGCTTCTTCGGCGGTACGCACAATCGGTTCTTCGTGCATATTAAAGCTGGTGTTAATCACACTGGCAACGCCGGTTAAGCGATAATAGTCGTTAATAATATCGTAATAGGCAGGGTTATCGACGCGGCGTATCACCTGCGGTCTGGCAGTATTATCCACATGAACCGCCGCTGGGATATTACGTTGTGCGACGGATGACGCATCATAAGTCAGCGTCATAAACCGCGCCGCCACATGATGTTCTCGCCAGTCAGGAAAATACGCGTGTGCCTGTTCCTCGATAATGACAGGCGCAAACGGCATAAATTCAGTGCGGGCGAATTTTTCATTCAGCCATTGATTAATGCTTTTATCGTGACACGCCGCCATCACCGTGCGATTACCCAAGGCACGCGGGCCGTATTCCATCTTACCCGCCGCGCGTGCCACGACTTTACCAGCGGCTAATAATTCAGCCACGCGGTAAGATAAATTTTCAGGTTCACTGTAAGCCAGTCCAGATTTTTCCAGCGCGGCTAAGGCATTTTCGCGATTGATTTCTGTACCTAAATAAACGTGCGGCTGTAACTTCGGAGTCAAACCATTTTGCAAGCGCGAATACACTTCATAAGCCGCACCTGTCGCCAGACCACCATCACCCATGTTCGGATGCACATAAATATTGTCGATTTCAGGCAAGGCTAACAAACGTTGATTTAACTTAACATTAGCAAATACGCCGCCTGCAACTGCTAATTTATTCACGCCTAATTGTTGCGCTTGCAGTTGTATCCACGCGCAAATTAAATGCTCGGTATAGGCTTGAATGCCTGCCGCCACATCTTCTTGACTCAAACCCTCACACAATTCTCGAAGTGCCGACTGCCCGACTTCTTTGGCAAACTGCAAGGCAATCCGCGCTAATCGGGCATCAAACAGATTCGCCCAATCCGTTTGGTTAGTATGCGCGAGTAAGCGTGATAATAACGGCTCTGGATTACCGAATGCCGCCAAACCCAACACTTTACCTTCGTGACGCGTGGCTTTAAAACCCAGATAAATCGTTACTGCCGAATACAGTAAACCGATACTGTTCAGATACGGTAAATACTCAATTTGTTGTAATTTTCCGTGTTCACCCAACCACACAGAACCCCATGAAAAATCGCCCACGCCATCCAAAGAAATCACCGCAACGCGCTCATCGGCAAACGGCGACGCATAATAAGCCGATGCAGCATGAGCTAAATGATGCTCAACCGTTTGTGTCGGTTTGTCCGCCAGCACACCCGCAGGTTTTTGACGTTGTTTAAATAAACGGGTAAGTCGCGCAGGTTGCTGATTCCAATAAAACTTTTTAATATCAGGTTCTTGTTTAGCAACTTTCGCCATGTATTTGAATAAGGTATCGACATAAGGTTTTTGATCCCAGCGCGACAAACCTGCCAACGCCACCACATCGACCTGTTCAGCGGTCACACCCGCAATCGCCAACGCTTCGGCAATGGCTTGATGCGGATAAGCGTTATCCATTTTAATACGGGAAATACGCTCCTCTTCAATAGAAGCGACCAATTGACCATCAATAACAATTGATGCGGCGGAATTATGATGACCTACATCATTAATGCCGAGAATTATCATAAACAAATACCCTGAAGATTGACTAAATTATCGGGATATTATACATGGTGTAGGGTGTGTGCCGCGCTTTTGCCCGCCATCTGCGAATAAAAGCGGCGGGCAACAGAGCTTGCCCGCCCTTGGATGATTAAAACTGCTCAATGATGGCGCGAGACTTACCACTTGATATAACGTTGAAAAACAGCACCAAAATCATAGTTGCGAATTTCATTTCTGCGCTCATTATAATGAAGCTCAACCTGTTGTACGGTTTGATTGATAATATCGGGAAGATTTAACACCACCTGTTCTGACAGCTCGCGCAGCGTAAACATTTTACTGACTGCTTCGTGGGTGTTTTGCAAGGTGGTCATATTGGTTTTAATGTCATAACATTTTTCGGAAATGGTAAACAGAGCTTTGTAAATATCTCTAATCTGCTCCATCTGTTTTTTATCAATATCAATAGAAATCGCCTGTTCGCCAACTTTGAATTTAAGCTCGGCATCCAGATCAACAGTCCCAGCGGTCTCAACCCGCACATGACCAATCGGATGGTGTTTATAAAGGTAACGGTTCAGGGTTTTTTTCTTACTGGAAGCAATATTGCCATCCAGATGGATAAACGCGATATTGGTGAAGCAGTATTCATCGGTTTTTGATTTGATGACGACAAAGATTTTCTCATTGTCTTCATGAAATACATATTCATCAATATCGGTTTTATCAAAGTCTTTTGTGTCAATGATTTTACCAAGATCACTTAAACCCAGCACATCAGAAGCCAAATTCTTAAACATATTATTATCCTTTTACAGAAGAGTAGAGCGTGATTAACACGCCGAAAGTGAGTTTGACGTGGTGTAAATTAGCAGGACAAACCCGAAGTAATACACATTTTTTCAATCTTTACGAATTAAGCGTTTCAATGTATGACATCACTATTGCAGAATATTCAACGGGTATTGATTCTTTTTAGGCTATTCGGAAAAGAATCACTGACGTGTATGCCTTTTGCCAAAATCTCCAACAACGTAGTTTTACCCGTCCCGTTATCCCCCAAAATCACCGTCCACTGCGCGGGTCTACCATTGCTGTCTGATAAATCCAGCGTTTGTTCAGCAGCAAAACAACGCACGTTTTCTAAAGACAAGGATAAAAAATAAAAACCCTCGCTGGTTTCTTTAACTTTAGTCATGCGGTCTATTGACTCCATTACGGTTAAGCCGATTTTGTTCTGTTTAGAAAAACGGTGGGCAGAAAAGTCTGCCCACCTTACCAAAAGCTATTATTTAGCTACTGTGGCACTTACGTCATCGACGCTGATTTTTCCTGCGCTGGAATGGGCGCGTAGGGTGGGTTGGTACATATCGGTGGCGTAAATCGGGGGTACGGTGAATACCCCTGCGCTGATGGCTTTGATTTTGTATTGGTATTCGGCGAGTTCGTTGGCGATGCTGCCGTATAACACCACGCGGTCTTCACGAATATCAGCATAGTGCGGTGTCCAGTTGCCGCCCACTGATAAGCGGTCTTTCCACCACGATGAACCATTATCAGCTTCTTCTGCGCCTTCACCTTCGCCTTCTTCACTGGCTTGTTCGTCTTCGGTTTTGGCAACAGGCGTTTGAATGACCGCTTCAAAACCAGCGGGTAGCAGGTCTTGTACTACCAAGTCATTGATGGACTCGCGGTCGATGGTGCGGATACGCATTTGCACGGTGAGTTCTTCACCTAAAGCGGCTTTGGTGACGGTTTCGCCTTTGGCATTCAAATACACGCGGGTAATTTCCAAACCATCGTGAACGTCGGCAGCGGGTGGCAGTTGGTCGTAACCTGATTCTGATACCGCGTAATACAACGGTGCAGAACCATCCCCTGAAAAATGCAGTTTTTTGGTAGTGTCAGGGAAACTGACGCGCGGTGCAAAGTTGGCGGGCAGGGTTAAGGCTTGTTGTTGTCCTGCTTGGTCAATCGCAGTAATTGCCAGTGATTGCATGGTACTGGGCGGTACGGCATCGACATAAGCACCGTAAGCCAGTAATAAATACGCGGATGACAGGGTGTTGTAACGTTGTTCTGCCAAGCCTTTGACGATGTTTTGAAACACGGTAGGCGGCAGGGCTTGTAATCTGGCAGGGAAATGTTTTGCCAAGATATACAGCGTCTGCGCATCGTGAATCATGGGGTCATAGTAGCCCTGATAGCTATAGGGTGTTGCTTTGCCCAGTTGGTTAATGGCGGTATTAATCAATTCATTCGCTAAGGTTTGTTGTTGCAATAGTTGATAACTTGCCGCCAGATAGACGCTCACTAAATCATTACGCCATTCTTCATCTTTAAAATTGGCGCGTAAGTTTTCGCGTAAGCTGGACAGCATGGCGGTGGTGACGATGCCTTGACGGGTTAATAAATACGCCGAGTATGCCCGCACGCGCACCGCTTGCAATTCACTGGCAGGACTTGCTGCGAGGGTTTGCAGGTAGCTGGTGGTTTTTTGCAGCATATCGTCGGGTACGGCAATGCCTGCGGCTTTGGCTTCCATTAATACGTTTGCCGCATAGACGGAGGCAAATTCATGGGCTTCGGGTGATGCGCCCCATAAGCCAAAACCGCCTTCGGCATTTTGACGGGTGCGCAATACACCGACCAGTCTTAAGAAATCAGCATCGTTACTTTTAACGGTTTGTTGTTCGGTAAACTCAGGGTGTTTGCTCAAGACCAGCATCGGTACGGCTTTACTCATGAGTTGTTCGGTACAACTGTGTTCAAAATTATCCAGATAATCGGTTAATCCAGAGATGGACACTAAGGGCAGGGGAGACAGTCCCGCGCTGACTTTACGATGTTGTGCATATAACAAGCGGTCAATCGCTATGTCTTGTTGACCTGTAAAACTGCCAAAACGTAAATCGGCAATTTTAGGCGATGCAGGACGAACGCTCATGTCACTGTGCATGGTGCTGGTTTTGCCGCCTACTTCTGCGGTAAAGGTGAGTGTCGCATTGCCCAGTACAACTGCTGAACCTGACGCGGCTTGCAGTTTAAAGGTTGCTACGCCTTCATGCCCTTCGGCAATCACCAGTGATTTTTTCGCTTCCTCTTTGATGGTCAGTTGCGGCGGCACGGTTAAACTGATGTGTGCGGCGGCTTGGTCGCCTGAGCCTTTGACATGATTTGCCACCGAGACACTGACGGTAAATTTATCATTGGGGGCAATCATATACGGCGCATTTGGCGTGACGATTAACTCACCGCGCACTTGGGTTTTATCGCTGACACTGGCGATTTTGCTGTCATTAACGGCAACTGCCATGATGCGCATTGTGCCGTTAAAGGTATCAGGTACGGTGTAGGTGAAGTCTTTTTCACCATTTAATTCAACAATCCCCGACCAATACACGGCGGGTTTATCGTGTTTACGTTTAAACGGATTTAAAAACGATGATTCATCTTCTTCCGCATCACCACCCGGTGCGGCGGCCTGCATGAGTTTTCTAAATTCGGGCAGAATTAAATCCAGAATTTGCGTGGTATCGACTTCCAACTGACGTTTTTTGAAAAAATGCCCTAATGGGTCGGGGTTTTCATACCGTGCTACTTGTAAAATACCTTCATCGACTGCGAACACCACCACGCGCGTGGGTTCAGGGCTGCTCAGTTTCATGGTCAGAGTTTCACCCGGTTTGATGAGTTCGGGTACGGTGAGTTTTAACGCTTCGGTGTGGCGTGCCAGACTGATTTTAAACGGCGCGACACCGTAAGACAGCGGACTCATGAAAATTTCATCGGAGCTGGGGTCACGAATGTACTGTACGGAAACGTAGGCATTACCTGTGAGTTCATGCGGCACTTGAATGTACTGCACCGAGGCTTGAGTATCGGCTTTAAACCACACGCTTTGATACACTTTATCGCGTTCGATGGTGATTAGACCTGCGCCTGTGTAAGGTGCGCGGATATTGACGGCAATCAAATCGCCACCGTCATATTCGGCTTTATCCAAGGTTAATTGCAGTTCGGCATTGCGGTCTAAACTGCGTGACACGTTGCCCGCACCTGCAACGCTGTAATCAATGCGGCTGAGTAATAAACCGTTAGCATCCCGCACGATGTAAGAATAATCGCCAGCGGTCGTGCTATCGAGCGTTAAATCATAACCTTCTTTGGCAATAACCAGCGGCTCTTTGCGCACGCTGATTTCTTTGGGGCGTGATTCATATTTATAGGTGTTGTCTTCTTGGCGCGTCAACACCGATAACACTTTGCGCTCAACCAGTTCCAGCGTCAGTTTGTCGGCGGCGATGGGTTGTACTTGCGGATCAATGGCTAATAACTGCGCATGACGTTTGGCATCTTTAGCGACAAAATTCAACGCGCCATCGGCTTTGTAACCGACTAAAAACGGCATATCTGACACTAAGGTTTCTGCTTCGGCAGCGACACTGCGCCCGCCTTGGGCTTCAAATGCACGGGTGAAAAAGCGCAGGTGATAAGTGGCTTTGGTGTATTTTTCCAAGCCCAGATTAAATTCCGCGTTGCCTTTGCTATCGGTTTGTCCAGCGGTCAGTTTTTCATCAAAACCTTCTTTGGCATAATGCGGGTCGAAGAAATTGTAATCTTTATAACGTTTAAACGCGGGCAGGGCAGGTTTTAGGGTGATATTGGCTTCGACTTGCCGCGCTTCGGCAGGTGCGCCGTACAGATTCTGCACATTGACGGTGACTTTTAAATCCTCAGGATGCACCCAACCGTCCGACACGGGTTTGGAAAAGGTCGCGGTAGTTTTGATACGGTCGGGTTGAAATTCCTCAATTTTTACTTTGGTATCACCTAAAAATTCATCGGTACGTCCGTCTTTTACGGTGTACAAACTGACGTTGTAATTGCCCGTCGGCGAGCTTTCCAGCGTGTCATAAGACAGTTCGTTAAAACCGCCCGCTTCTAAATTAATTTTGCTGGTTTTGACAATCAAGCCGCGCGAATCGGTGATTTCCGCTTGTAACGGAATGCCGGTCATCGGCAGATTCCATTGTGCGGTTTTGACTATCATGCCGATGTGGAAAGTATCACCCGGACGATAAATACCTCTATCTGAAAATAAATAAGCGTTGAGCTGGTTGGCATCTTTGGCATTCGCTTCACCATCAATCGCAAAACGGGAGAAATTCAAGCGTCGGTCTTCGCGCTCCAGCGGCAGAAAACTGATGTCGCCTTGGTATTTCACCAGATAAAACATCGGTTGGCGTTCACGTTCCAGCCCTGATAATTTCGCAAAACGGGCTTTGCCTTCGTCATCGGTGCGTCCGCTGAACAGCACCAAGCCGTTTTTGCCGATAATATCGACTTCGGCTTGGGCTTGCGGTTTACCTGTTTGGATAGATTGTACGAAGACTACTTGTGAGCCGTCTTGTTCGGTTTTGACGATAATGCCCAAGTCGGTGACTAAAATCAGGCGTTTATCAACGGCTTCTTCACTACTGTAAGCATCAGGATTGGCAGGATCATAATTTTTGGCGGTGATTAAAAAGATACCGCGTTTATTATTGCCATTGCTGTCGGTCATGTACGCGCTTAAATCGACAGGCTGATAAGTGGGCGTACCCGCAGCTTGTTGATCTAACGGTAGCGCGATTTCAAAACGTTCCGCTAAATTGTCCTGTCCAAAATCGCCCAAAAAGCTGGGGTGGCTGAATTCGCCCTCAGTTTGGGAAATCAGGTGTTGAATTTGATCGGGCAGTACGCGCCCTAATTCCACTTTAACACCCAATAAATCCCGTGCCATTAAGGCGATTTTTTTCTCACCGCTTAAGGTGAGTAAAGAGCCTTCGCCCAAAATGTGTAATTCTTTGGGATAAGCAGGCACAGTCAGGGTGCGAAACTCAGGCTTGGGCAGTTGATAACCGCCGAAGGATTTGATGTCTTTGTTGATTTTAACGAATAATTGCCGCCCGACATCGACTTGTAATTTAAAGCCGTGGGTTTGGGAAAATTCATGTTCCGCAGGGATGGCTTTGGCAGGTAAGCGGCTGCTTAAGTTAATAATATCGGGGGTTACTTCGTCAGGCGACCACGGATACGGTTGCGTTTGGTCGGCATCAGGTGTTTTGGGATTATCGCGTGGTAACAGCCAGACTTCCATTGCCTGTGCCATTTTTTGTTCGTGAACAGGCATGGTGGTGTCGATGACCAGAATCTGTTCTTGTTGTTGGGTTTGCTTGTTAGGCATCACCGTCAACTGCACGTCGTTGATAGATAACCCGTTATACAAACCCGGAACCTGCACGTTGGCAGTTAAGGGTTCGCGGTTAGTGGCACTTGAGCCTTCGGCAGTGACATCGCCTGACAGGTTTAAGATAACCTGTTGATCGTAAGCGGGAATCGGTAACGATTCAGAATGCACAAACGCATTGAGTTTTAATTTGTCGTAAATGACGGTGAAACTAAGATTTTTATCTTGTTTAGCATCTTCAGCGCGGTTTTTCAGCGTCAGTTTGATATTTTTTTCCAGCGATTTACCGTCAACGGGGTGACTGAAATGCAGTTGAATAACGGCTTTTTTTAATACGGGGTCGGTTGGGTCTTGATAAAACTCGGCTTTTTCCAGCGTGGAGACAAACACAGGCGCGGCAAAATCAAACGTCCATTTGGTTAATAAAATTTGTGGCGCGACGACATTTTTTTCCAGTTTAACGTCGTATTTTTCGCCTACTGCCCATTCTTTATCAGGACGAAACTCCAGCGTTTTATCATCCACCCAATGCCAATGCCCAGCAACCTTAGGACTGAGTGTGATGCCTTCTGTTACATCCTTATCAACCAATGCCAACGGTGCGACCGAGCCTGCAAAGGTGACCACTAACGGATGCGGCGGTTCTTGTTGCTCAAGATCAGCGCGTTCAGGGGCTTGTACCGTAAAATCAACGGTGACAGGTTTGGGTCGCGCTTGCCACCACTGATAACCGAACCAACCAGATGCGCTGATAGCTACGATAGCGAATAGTCCGATAAGACCTATCATGGGTTTTTGTCGAATCGTATCAACACGACTGACTAACCAGAGTTTAATTGTTTTGAACCATGTCGGCTGTTGCCATTGAACAATACCGAATAACCCCACCAATCCTTTTAGAATAGTGCTGAAAAACGCGCTGAGAAGTGCAGTAAACTTAGTCATTGGGGCTACTCGTGAAAGTTAAAACTAGGGTTTTTTGATATTTATATGCTTTTTTTATGACGATTTAATAAATTGAGCCATGTCGCGCTCAATCCATCGACGCTATTATCTTACAACGGTTTTTTTTCTTCGGGCTTAGGTTTATCAGGTGTCGGTACAGGTACTGGAACAGGCGCAGCACTGGTACCAGTCGTTTTAGGGGCAGCTTTGGCTTCTGCGGCTACTTTATCACGGCGTACACCTTCACCATACATGGTAAGGGTAATCATGACTAAAACAGTGGTTACTGCAAAAATAATGAATCGGTTGGGTTTTTTTAAAAAGAATAGCGGCCACTGGGGTTTGAACATACCGACTGTGAAAAAAAGAACCGTCCAGAAAGCTAAGTGAAAAGAGTAATTTACCATTTATATTTACCTGTTAATGTTTATTTGAATAGACTTGCATTATCATTGAGATACGCCGTTGTTTGCAATACGCGGTTGCGTAATCAGCTTGTTTGTTTTCATTGTGGGCGCATACCGTGCCGACTTCATAGTTTGACTATTGTAAAAATCAGGGGGCTTTATGGGTGAGTTTGTTATTGTAGTATTAGTGCTGGCAGTTGTGGTGGTGTTTATGGCGGTTAAATCTGTGCCGCAGGGGATGGAGTACACGGTGCAGCGTTTTGGGCGTTACACCAATACTTTAACACCGGGGTTGAATATTATCATCCCGATAGTCGATAAAATCGGGCATAAAATGGTGATGATGGAACAGGTAATGGATGTACCCTCACAAGAAGTCATTACCAAAGATAACGCGATGGTGACAGTGGACGGCGTGGTGTTTTATCAGGTGATGGATGCCGCTAAAGCCGCTTATGAAGTCAGCCAGCTCAGTTGGGCGATTTTAAATCTGGTGATGACCAACATTCGTACTGTCATGGGGTCTATGGATTTGGATGAGCTGTTATCGCGACGTGATGATATTAACGCCCGCATTTTGAATGTCGTTGATGATGCCACCACACCGTGGGGCATAAAAGTCACGCGTATTGAAATCAAAGACATTGCACCGCCGAAAGATTTGGTGGAAGCAATGGGCAGACAAATGAAAGCCGAGCGGTTAAAACGTGCGTCTATTCTGGAAGCCGAAGGCTTGCGACAAGCGGAAATTTTACGCGCGGAAGGTGCGCAACAAGCCGCTATCTTAGAAGCCGAAGGACGTAAAGAAGCCTCTTATCGTGATGCGGATGCGCGTGAACGTTTAGCACAAGCCGAAGCCCGCGCTACGTTAATGGTATCGGAGGCGATTAGTAAAGGTGATGTGCAGGCAATTAACTATTTTGTCGCATTGAAATATGTTGAAGCCTTAAAAGATATTGGCGCAGCAGACAACAGCAAACTGGTGTTTATGCCCTTGGATTCATCCAGTGTTATCGGTGCAATCGGCGGTATCGGCGAACTGGCAAAAGAAGCCTTAAGCAGCAGGACTAAATCATGACAGAGTTGGTGATGGTTTTTTGGTATTGGTGGGTATTGGCAGTTATTTGTTTAGTCGTGGAAATGCTGATTCCTGCATTTTTCTTTTTATGGATGTCAGTATCCGCGTTGGTAACAGGCATTATCGTGTGGCTGATACCTGACATCAGCACCGAGAGTCAGATATTGACTTTTTCCGTACTGGCGATGCTTGCTATTGTGGCGTGGCGCGTGTATGGCAAAAAATACAAGATAGAATCAGATCAGCCGTTGCTGAATAAGCGCGGTTCGCAATATATCGGTCGGGTGTTTAATTTGCACGAAGCCATTGAAAATGGCGAGGGCAAAATAAAAGTCGATGACACTATCTGGAAAGTACACGGCGAAGACTGCGATATAAACACTAAGGTTAAAGTGATTGCCAGTCGAAATACCGTGTTTGATGTGGAAAAAGTAGAGTAATAAGATTTTTATGTCCACGAAAGGCACGAAAAACACGAAATTAACTGTGCAGATATTTTCGTGCCTTTTGTGTTTTTCGTGGACATTCTTTTTATAATACGCCATACAAAAACGGCAAGGTGACCAAGCTCAACAGGGTTGTGACCGTCACAACCATTGCATACAGCGAGCTGTCCAAGCGATAACGGTCACACAGTACCACGCCCAGCAACATACTCGGCATTGCCATATCCATTACTGCCGCCGCTTTATTCGTTTCAACTATCGTCAAATGTCCAATCAGTAGTATTGCAAATAACGGCATTAACACCATTTTTATCACAATCACAGGCAACAGGTATGGGACATTGCGCCACATTAATGCCGTCCAGTTTAATGCCAGACCCAAAGAAAACAGCATCAACGGCACAACCGCAACGGATAGTTTTTGCAACACACCCGTCAACCACTCTGGCGCGACTATACCATTCACATTCAGTATCACTGCCAGTGCCGCTGCCCAAAACGGTGGCGCGTTTAAAAATGACAGCACCGATTTGGATTGTTCCGTATCATCTTCGCCGTAATGCCGTGCAATCATAATGCCGACAGTCAACACCAACGGCGCGGCGGCAAACAAATCCAGCTGAATCACCACCGAGCGCGCACTATGCCCGAACACCTGTTCCAGCACAGGCAAGCCCAAATAAGTGACATTGGGAAACGCCGCCGCCAAAATCATTGCCCCTAAACGGCTATGCTCAAGTTTAAACAACACGCCTATCAGCCAACTGCACGCGATACCAAACGCAATACAACTCATGCCCAGCACGCTGTATTGCAGCGACTGCCAACCAATATCCGCCGTCCACAATACCTCCAGCACCATAGCAGGCAAAAACAAGTAATACACGACGGTAGTCAATACGCCTCTTGCTTTATCGGCGCATAAATCAGCAGGTTTCAGTATCCGCCACACCACGCCGCACGCCATGATGAGCGTCATTTGAATCAGGGTTGAGTTCATTGAATGATTGCTTGGAAAATTAAATGCGTCAGGAGTCCAAAACGTGTTTTGGACTCCTTTTAGGAGCTGTCACAGTGACTGTGTTGCTAAGTTTCTGTGCGTTGATGAGGGTATTTTATCCGCTTATCGGCAACGGATGAAAATTGATTTAGCAGAGGGTTATTATTTTGTAATGCTATTGTGGCATAGTGACAAATGCCATTTTGACAATGCCCGCGTGTTGTACCGTTGCCATGAGTTCTGCAACCTTGCCATAAACAACGCTTTCATCGGCGTGTAAATGAACTTCCATTTCAGGATTTTTTGCCAGTTCTGCTTTTAGTGCAGTTTCTAAATCGGCAAACGTAGCGTAAGGAGTTTTATTGAGCGTAATCTCGTTTTTGGCATCAATACCCAGTTGAAAAGGTTCTTTATTGATATTTTCTGTGGTTTCAACCGTTTCAGGTAACTTCATGTGTACCGATTGCGTCACTAACGGTGCGGTGACTAATAAAATAATAACCAGCACCAACATCACATCGACCAGCGGTGTGACGTTGATTTCACTCATGGCTTCTGAGCTTTCGCCTTGTGGTTTGAATGCCATAATTAACCCTTGCCGAAGGCGTTGTGCATGAAGCTGACTACAAAGTTTTCCAGCTCTACGCGTTGTTGTTTGACGAGACGTAAAAACATATTGTATGCCAATACCGAAGGGACGGCGACCGCAATACCAATCGCGGTGGCAACCAATGCGTCACCGATAGGGCCTGCGACCACTTCCAAGCTGGTTGAACCGCTGGCGGTGATTTGGTGCATCGCGTGCATGATGCCTAGTACAGTACCGAATAATCCAACGAACGGCGCGGTACTGCCGATACTGGCGAGTATCGTTAAGCCGCCTTCCATCGTGTGCTGTTCTTTTTGCATTTGCACGAGCAGGGTGTGTTCCAATAATTCTGCGGGTTCACCGTGAAATTTTAGCGTTTTGCCCATTGAGTTGGCACTTTCGCGTAACCATTGAAAACCTGCTTGTGCAATACGCGCTTGTGAGCCTCTGGCAATGTCTTCAGGCAATTTTTCTGCCGCTGTTAAATCTGTTGAGTTCCAAAATGCGTCATTAAATATGCGGTTGTATGAGTTGTTTCTACTCAATTGCCAGATTTTAAACAAAATCAGAGTCCACGTTATCACCGAAAAGGCGTACAGGGTATATTTTGTGCCATCAATAATAGTCTCAGCGTATGCAACATGATCGAGCATTGATCTTTCTCCTTAGGTGAAGTTAAAAATGTAATTAATTGTCCAATTTGAAGTTGATTGGCACATTGACTGTACTGGCAACCGCTTCGTCACCGCGTTTAGCAGGTACAAAACGCCAACCTTCTACTGCATTAACCGCTGCTTCATCCAGTATGTCATGCCCGCTACTTTGCGATACGCTGACTTGTTCTGCTTCACCATCGGCAGAGACGTGTACTTTCAGGATGACTTTGCCTTCCCAGCCGCGACTACGCGCTACACTGGGGTATTTTGGTTTTGGGTTGTAGCCGTAGTTTGCACCCACACTGGCTTGTGTGAAGGACGGCGCGGGTGCCGCTTTAACAGGCGCGGGTGCAGCTTTTGCGGGTGCAGGAGCAGCTTTCACTGGCGCGGGTGTGGGCGCAGTGACGGGTAGCGGTGTCGGTTCTTTTGCCACAGGAATAAACACAGGTTCGGTTTTATGAACTACGGGTTTCGGTAATGGTTTTTTAACCACGGGTTTGGGTTTAACCACGGGCTTAGGCGGTGCAGGTTTGGGGGGTTCTGGCGGAGCAGGTGGCTTAGGTGCAGGCGGCTGTACATCAGCAACAGGCAAAGGCACAGCAACCATAGACACTTCCATAATGACTTGGGGCTTTGCTGCAACCGCAGATGTATTGGTATTTACAAAGTAAAAACCTGCTAAGTGCCACGCTATTACCAAGGTCAATAATAAGCCCGCCATCGTTCTCGGCTTTTCTTCGCCCTTTAATATATCAAACAATAAACGGTTTTGTATCATCATCGGCTCTGCCGTGTCATTGGGTTGTATAAAGTATTTCATAGAAAATATAGAAATTTATTATGTCGTTTATGGTTCGTCTTCCAGTGTAAGCACCAAACACAGGAAGTTTGCAGTGTGTTACGAAGGCGGAATAGTTAGACCGTTGTGCGGTTTAGGGCGTTGCGTTAAAAATCATGGTCATGCGTATAGGGTTAAGAAATAGAGTAAGTTAGTTAAACAAAGGTATCTGCACAAATTAAGCGATGAGTTATGCAGATACCTTTGTTAAAACGGAGTCCAAAAACCTGCTTTCGGACTCCTTGATAGTTGTTATTCGACGGTAACCGATTTTGCCAAGTTTCTTGGCTGGTCAACATCAGTGCCTTTTAATACAGCGACATGGTAGGACAGCAGCTGTAAGGGAATGGTGTAAATCATCGGTGAAATTTCATTGTCGACTTGCGGTACTTTGACAATTTGAATATTTTTGTCAGATTCAGAAGCCAGTGTTTCATCCATAAAGACAATCAGTTGTCCGCCACGCGCGGCAACTTCCTGCATATTGGATTTCAATTTTTCCAGCAAACTGTCGTTGGGAGCAACGACGATTACAGGCATATCAACATCAATTAACGCCAACGGTCCATGTTTCAATTCCCCAGCAGGGTAGGCTTCGGCATGGATATAGGAAATTTCTTTCAGTTTTAACGCACCTTCCATTGCGATTGGATAGTGTGTACCTCTGCCTAAAAACAGCGAATGCTGTTTTTCAGCAAACTGCTGGGATAAAATTTTAATTTCTTCATCCAATTGCAATACCTGTTCAATTTTTTTCGGCAAACTGAACAATTCCGAGGTGATTTTCTGTTCCATCTCTTCAGACAATTCAAAGCGTCTACCGACCGCCATGACCAGCATCATGAGTGTTACCAGCTGAGTGGTGAAGGCTTTGGTCGATGCCACACCAATTTCAGGGCCTGCACGGGTCATCAGCACTAAATCAGATTCTCGTACCAGTGAGCTTTCTGGCACGTTACAAATAGCAATCGAGTATTTCGCGCCCAGTTTTTTGGCTTCTTGTAATGCCGCGAGAGTATCAGCAGTTTCACCTGATTGTGAGATGGTAACAATCAGGGTGTCAGGTGATAACACAGGACTACGATAACGAAATTCACTGGCGACTTCGATGTTACACGGAACGCGCGCAATTTTTTCAAACCAATAACGTGCCACTAAACCTGAATGGTAGCTGGTACCGCAGGCGAGGATTTGCACTGATTTGATGTTGTCGAATACTTCTGCCGCATTGTGTCCAAAAGAATTTTCTTGCAGGCGGTTGTTGATGAATCTGCCCTCCAGCGTTTGTGCAATCGCAAACGGCTGCTCATAAATTTCTTTGAGCATATAGTGGCGGTATTCACCTTTATCAACTGCATCCGCAGTGAGTTGACTTTGTTTGATGGGACGTTTGACCAGCTGGTCATCGGCATCATAAATCAACAGTTCTTTGATGGTTATTTTCGCAATGTCACCTTCTTCAAGAAAAATGAAGCGTTGTGTGACAGGGAGCAGGGCGGCGACATCGGAGGCAATAAAATATTCACCAAAACCCACACCAATAACCAGTGGGCTGCCTTTTCTACAGGCAATCAGCGTATCGGGTTCATCCGCACTCATAATGCCTAACGCGAAAGCACCTTCCAGTTTTTGCACGGTTTTTTTAACAGCGGCTAATAAGCTGTCAGTGGTTTCTCTGGCGTGATGAATTTCATGAACGATGGTTTCAGTGTCGGTTTCTGAGGTAAATACATAGCCGTTGCTGGTTTGCGATTCTCTTAAGTGTTCATGATTTTCAATGATGCCATTATGAACCACCGCGATTTTGTCACGGCTGACATGAGGATGCGCATTAGCCGTGCTGGGTTTGCCATGTGTTGCCCAGCGGGTGTGTGCGATACCTAAGTAGCCTGTGATAGGATCGGCTTCTATTAACGCTTCCAGTCCTATGACTTTGCCCAGTTCGCGTTTGCGGTAAATGTCGTTGTCGTGGACAACGGCAAGTCCTGCCGAATCATAACCACGGTATTCCAGACGTTTTAAACCTTCTATCAGAATCGGTACTACGTTGCGTTGTGCGATACCACCTACAATTCCACACATATTATTTCTCCTGTTTAACGGGTCGTTGCCAGCCTGAGAGTGAAAACTGTTTCACTCTGCTTAAGGTTAGCTGGTTTTCAGGGCAGTCCCTTGTGATTGTTGATCCTGCGCCAATAGTAGCATTTTTACCTACTGTGACGGGAGCAACTAATTGGGTATCTGAACCTATGAATGCACCATCTTCAATAATCGTTCTGAATTTGTTCACGCCATCATAGTTACAGGTAATAGTTCCTGCGCCAATATTCACTTTACTGCCCACGGTGGTATCGCCAATATAACTTAAGTGATTGATTTTACTGCCTTGTGCAACCGTTGATTTTTTAATCTCGACGAAATTACCAATATGCACGTCATTAGCAAGTACCGATTCTGGTCTTAATCTTGCAAAAGGTCCAATGCGGCTGTTATCGCCTATCACCGCATCTTCAATAATACAGTTCGCTAAAATTTCGACATTATCACCAATAATCGCATTTTTTATCTGGGTGTTCGCGCCGATTCTAACGTTGTTACCGATGCTGTTTTTGCCTTCTAAAATAACATTGATGTCTATTTCTATGTCCTGCCCCAGTTGCTCTATCGTTCCGCGCAAATCAAAACGCGCTGGGTCTATCAGAGTAACGCCTTGTTCCATCAGCTCATTGGCTTGCTGTAGTTGGTAAACTCGTTCTAGGTGACTCAGTTGTAGACGATTATTAACGCCAAGTACCTCATCTTCTGTATCAGCTTGACTGGTAATAATGTTGATGCCATCCGCAACGGCCATTTCAATCACGTCGGTTAAATAATATTCACCTTGCGCATTATTATTGCCTAAGCGGGTCAGCCATTGTTTCAGCTTATCGCCGTGTACCGCCAAAATTCCAGTATTGCCTTCAGTAATCAGTTTTTCACTGTCGGAGGCATCTTTTTGTTCAACAATTTTAGTGACTTTTCCTGTCGCATCTCTGACTATTCTGCCGTAACCCGTTGGGTTTGCCAGATTCACCGTCAGTAAAGCAAGGGATTGGGAATTAACATTCTTCAGTAATTGCTCGACTGTCGCCAACTTGAGCAGTGGTACGTCACCGTATAAGATTAGCACGGTGTCATCATCGGCAATTTGATTGCTGACTTGCTGTACAGCGTGACCTGTACCGAGTTGTTGTTTTTGCTCAATCCAACTGGCATCCAGTTCTTTTAATGTCTCAGTGACCAGTTCCGCACCATGTCCGATAACGATTTTAATACGGTTGTTTTCCAAGTGACGACTCATGTCATAAACGTGTTGTAACAAGGGGCGATTGGCTATTTTATGCAAAACTTTGGGTAACTCGGAGCGCATCCGCGTTCCTTTTCCTGCTGCAAGTATAACTGTAGTAATGTTCATCTCATTTCCTGTTAAACAAAAAAAAGCCCGATAGCGTAATGTGCGTTATCAGGCTCTTGAAAAATCATAAAAACGTTGCAAACTAATGTTTTTATTATCCGCCGCGTTTTCTCAGTCTATCCAGCATTTTCAGCTGCATGATAGCTTGAGCCAACTGCGCTTGTGCTTGTCCGTATTCCATTTTTCCGCTCTTGTCTTCCAGAGCTTCTTCGGCTTTAGCTTTGGCTTCTAACGCCGCTGCCTCGTCAATATCTTTTGCTCTTAGTGCGGTATCAGCCAGAATAATCACCATGTGCGGCTGTACTTCGATGAGTCCACCCGATACATAAAAATGATGCTCTTCTTTGTCAGCCGTTTTAATCCGAACTTCACCCGCTTTAAGTTTCGATATTAATGGAGCATGACGTGGCGAAATACCCACTTCACCCATTTCAGCGGGTGCAAATACCATCTCTGCGCTACCCGAAAAAATTTCTTTTTCCGCGCTTACGATGTCTACATGGACGGTCATAGTCATAGTTGTTACCGTTTCGTTTCTCGTGTAACGACGTGATTACTCACATTGTTACGCATTCATTGTTTTTGCTTTTTCCAGCACTTCGTCAATCGTGCCTACCATGTAGAACGCTTGTTCTGGAATTGCATCGTATTCACCGTTAATAATGCCTTTAAAGCCCGCAATGGTATCTTTTAAGGACACATATTTTCCAGGTGAGCCAGTAAATACTTCGGCAACGAAGAATGGTTGCGACATGAAACGCTGAACTTTACGCGCTCTGACTACTGATAATTTATCTTCTTCTGATAATTCGTCCATGCCCAAAATAGCAATAATGTCACGCAATTCTTTATAGCGTTGCAAAATACCTTGTACTTGACGCGCAATATCATAATGCTCTTGACCGATAACCAGTGGATCTAATTGACGGCTGGTAGAATCTAATGGATCAATAGCAGGATAAATACCCAGCTCAGCAATTTGACGTGACAGTACTACTGTAGCGTCCAAGTGAGCAAATGTTGTAGCAGGTGATGGGTCAGTTAAGTCATCCGCAGGTACATAAACCGCTTGGATAGAAGTAATAGAGCCAGTTTTAGTTGAGGTAATACGCTCTTGTAATACACCCATTTCTTCAGCCAGTGTAGGCTGATAACCTACCGCTGAGGGCATACGACCTAATAACGCTGATACTTCTGTACCCGCTAAGGTATAACGGTAAATATTATCAACGAAGAACAATACGTCACGACCTTCGTCACGGAAATATTCAGCCATTGTTAAACCAGTCAATGCAACGCGCAATCTGTTTCCAGGTGGCTCGTTCATTTGACCGTATACCAATGATACTTTGTCGATAACGTTAGAGTCGGTCATTTCGTGATAGAAGTCGTTACCTTCACGAGTACGCTCGCCTACACCGGCAAATACTGAATAACCACTATGCTCAATCGCGATGTTACGAATCAGTTCCATCATGTTGACGGTTTTACCTACACCCGCACCACCGAATAAACCAACTTTACCACCTTTAGTAAACGGGCAAACCAAGTCGATAACTTTGATACCTGTTTCTAATAATTCATTAGCAGCGGCTTGTTCAGCGTAGCTTGGAGCTTCACGATGAATTCCCCATTTAACTTTTTCGCCGATAGATCCTTTCTCGTCTATGGGTTCACCCAAGACATTCATAATACGACCTAAGGTTTCCTGACCTACTGGTACAGCAATAGCCGCGTTGGTATTGACGACAGCCAAACCTCTGCTTAAGCCGTCGGTACTGCCCATAGCGATAGTTCTGACTACGCCATCACCTAGTTGTTGCTGTACTTCCAGCACCAAACCTTTTGTTTCTACATTTAACGCATCATATACTTTTGGTAGGTCTTCGCGTGAAAATTCCACGTCAACGACCGCACCAATAATCTGAACGATTTTACCCGAACTCATTGAGTTGTCCTCTTGTGTTGTGTTGTTTGCGCAGGACTAAACAGCTGCGGCACCGGCAACAATTTCTGAAATTTCCTGAGTGATAGCGGCTTGTCTGGCTTTGTTGTAAATCAGTTGCAACTCGCTGATAAGATTGCCGGCATTATCCGAAGCACTTTTCATTGCGACCATTCTAGCGGCCTGTTCACAAGCATTGTTCTCAACCAGTCCCTGATAAACGATAGACTCAACATAACGAATCAATAAATGATCCAAAACCTCTTTGGCATCAGGTTCATAGATATAATCCCAATGACCATTCAGGTTTTGATCCAGTTCGCAGGCGAATACGGGCAACAATTGCTGAATCATCGGACGTTGCGTCATGGTATTAACGAATTCATTATTGATGACATGGAGTTCATCAATACGTCCTTCATTATAAGCATCCAGCATGATTTTAATGACACCGACAAGATCTTGCAGATGCGGAATGTCACCCAATTTAGCGACATGACCAACGATATTAACGTTTACATTGCCAAAAAAACCAGCCGCCTTACCGCCAATGGTGGCAATATCAACTTCGATACCGTCTTTATTCCATTGCACTAAATGCGTCAGGGTTTTTCTGAACAAATTGGAATTTAATCCTCCGCACAAACCACGATCCGAACTCACCACGATAACGCCGACGCGCTTTACTTCACGTTTAATCAGAAACGAATGTTTGTATTCTGGATTTGCGTGAGCTAAGTGCTTAATAATTCGGGCAATCTTTTTAGAGTAGGGACGTGTAGCCTGCATTCTGTCTTTTGTTTTACGCATTTTACTGGCAGCAACTTTTTCCATTGCGCGAGTAATTTTTTGAGTGTTTTTAATACTCGCAATCTTAGTGCGTATTTCTTTACCAACAGCCATAAGGAGACCCTTTTACCAACTATGAGTTTTAACGAAAGTTTCAATAGCCGTTCTTATGCCGCTGCTGATTTCATTACTAAAATCGCCAGTTGCATTAATATTGCCCATTAATTCAGCGTGTTCTGACTTCATGTATAGCTGTAAAGCTGCTTCAAAAGCGAGAACTTTATTGACTTCAACCGTATCCAGAAAACCTTCGTTAGCGGCAAACAATGACACAGCCATTTGCGCAACCGACATTGGCGAATATTGATTTTGTTTCATCAATTCCGTTACTCGTTGACCACGTTCAAGCTGTTTGCGTGTGCTTTCATCTAAATCAGAAGCGAACTGAGCAAATGCCGCTAATTCACGGTATTGTGCTAAGTCTAAACGTGTACCGCCGCCTAACTTTTTGATGATTTTAGTCTGTGCCGCGCCACCTACTCGCGATACTGATAAACCAGCGTTGACCGCAGGACGGATACCCGCATTAAACAAGCTGCTTTCTAAGAAAATCTGACCGTCAGTAATAGAAATAACGTTGGTCGGTACGAAAGCCGATACGTCACCACCTTGGGTTTCAATAATAGGTAATGCGGTTAAAGAACCTGTTTTACCTTTTACTTTGCCGTCAGTCAGCTTTTCAACTTCATCCGCATTGATGCGCGAAGCTCTTTCTAATAAACGGGAATGCAAATAGAAAACGTCACCAGGATACGCTTCACGACCGGGTGGACGACGTAATAACAATGAAATTTGCCGATAAGCCCATGCTTGTTTGGTTAAATCATCATAAATGATTAACGCATCTTCGCCACGGTCTCTGAAAAATTCACCCATCGAACAACCTGTGTAAGGTGCGATGAATTGCAGTGCTGCTGATTCTGATGCAGAAGCAGAGACCACAATGGTATGAGCCATTGCGCCATGTTCTTCTAATTTACGCACTACGTTGGCAATTGATGAACGTTTTTGTCCAATCGCTACATAGATACATTTAATGCCAGTACCTTTTTGGTTGATGATGGCATCAATCGCAATCGCTGTTTTACCTGTTTGACGGTCGCCGATGATTAACTCACGTTGACCACGTCCGACTGGAATCATCGCATCAATAGATTTCAAACCTAATTGTACGGGTTGATCTACCGATTGACGTGCAATTACGCCAGGCGCAATTTTTTCGATGGGTGATGTTTCGGTGGTTTCAATTGCACCTTTACCATCAATAGGATTACCTAGTGCATCAACAACGCGACCCAGTAAGGCTTCGCCAACGGGTACTTCTAAGATTTTTCCAGTACATTTAACGGTGTCGCCTTCAGAAATATGTTGGTATGAACCTAATACCACCACACCGACTGAATCTCTTTCAAGGTTAAGAGCCATACCAAAAGTGTTACCTGGAAATTCCAGCATTTCACCTTGCATTGCTTCCGATAAACCATGTACGCGTACAATACCGTCAGTTACACTGACGACTGTACCTTCTGTGTGCGCTTCAGCACTCAGGTTAAAGTTTTCGATCTTCTTTTTAATCAGATCGCTTATTTCAGATGGGTTTAATTGCATGTGCTTTTCTCACTCTCACTGTAGAGTCTTTTGCATGTGTTGAAGCTGGCCTCTAATAGAACCGTCAATCACTCGGTCGCCCGCGCGTACTAAAGCACCGCCAATTAATGACTTATCTACGGTTACATTCATGTTGACTTTTTTACCGAGGGTTTTTTCCAAAGTTGAAGCGAACTTAGGCTTTTCTTCTTTAGTAAAAGCATAAGCTACAATAACTTCAACATCGACATAGCCTTCATCTTCTGTCTTGTAGGCTTCAAAAAGCGTGGCAATGATGGGAACTAAGGTCAGCCGATTATTTTGAACGAGTAGCTGGAGAAGATTTTCAGCTTCTTCACTTACTTGCCCTTGGCAAATATCCAGCATAAATGCTGACAATGCTTGCTTATTTACTTTTGGGTTGTCGATGACCACAGAAATGTCGTTATTGCTGAGTACAGCCGACATAAACGCCAAATTTTCAGACCATTTTTGAGTGGTTGCTGTTTCTTTGGCTCGTTTAAACACCGCTACCGCATAAGGTCTTGCCAATGTTGCCAATTCGCTCATGTTGCTTAACCTAGTTGATTAGAGACTTTATTGATAATGTCTCGATGCTTGGCTTTATCAATTTCCGCACCCAGAATTTGTTCTGCGGCACTGAAGGCTAAAGCGGCAACTTCTTGACGCAAATTTTCTCTTGCTTGGTGTATTTCTTGCTCAATTTGCGCTTTTGCTGCCAGAATCATCCGCTCACCTTCTTTTTTACCAAGGTCTTTGGATTCTTCAATCAGTTCATTTGCACGTTTTTGAGCTTGATTAACAATCTCGGAAGACTGTTCTTTGGCTTCTTTGATAACACTCTTGGCTTTTTTCTCGGCCAAGTGCATATTTTCCTGACCTTTTTCAGCCGCTGCCAAACCATCGGCGATTTTTTTTCTACGTTCTTCTAACGAGTCAAATAAAGGCGGCCAAATGTACTTCATGGTGAACCACACCAGAAGTGCAAAGGTAATCATTTGTCCAATCAGAGTAGCATTGATACTCACGATGCGATCCTCTTGTTACTATTGAAATTAGACGGATTATTGACCAGCAGCCGCTGTTACCGCAGATAAGAATGGGTTTGCGAAAGTGAAGAATAACGCCAAACCAACACCAATCATGGTTACCGCATCTAATAAGCCAGCAACAACAAACATTTTGACTTGTAACATAGGAACCATTTCAGGTTGACGCGCCGCGCCTTCCAGAAATTTTCCACCCAACAGACCGAAACCGATCGCTGTTCCTAACGCACCCATACCAAGAACCAGACCTACTGCAATCGCAGTCATGCCTTGTACATCAGCGATTAATTTTGCAATTTCCATGAAACCTCCAAACGGTTAATTTAAGTGATAAAAAATGATAAAAATATTAATGATCTTCGTGTGCCATGCTCAGGTAAACAATAGTTAATACCATGAAAATAAAGGCTTGAAGTGTGATGATTAAAATATGGAAAATTGCCCATGGAAAACTCAGTACAGGTTGAAGATACCAAGGCAATAAAGCGATTAAAATAAAAATTAATTCACCTGCATATAAGTTTCCGAATAAACGCAGTGCCAGTGAGATAGGCTTAGCGATTTCTTCTACTAATTTTAGCAGTAAGTTAAAGGGTAATAACCAAGGGCCGAACGGTTGAAACATCAGTTCTTTAGCAAATCCCCAGGGACCTTTTATTTTAATGCTGTAAAAAATAATCAAAGCAAATACTGAGATAGACATGGCAAAAGTTGCATTTAAATCAGTACTTGGCACAACGCGCAAATATTCAAGACCCATTAGCGAACCAATTAACGGCAGTATGTCAACAGGGAATAAATCCATGAAGTTCCATAGGAATACCCAGCAAAATATGGTGAGTGCTAAAGGGGCAATTAATTTACTGTGACCATGAAAGCTGTCTTTGACTTGCTGATCAACAAACTCAATAAGCATTTCGGCAAAGCTTTGTACTAATCCGGGTACGTCCGATGTGGCTTTTTCTGCGGCGGTTTTAAAGAACCAGATAAATAAACCACCTAAAGCGGCTGAAAAAAACAAAGTGTCCAGATGCAATGTCCAAAAACCTTCACCAACCTGTAACGGTGTTAAATGGTGAATGATGTAACCAGTTGCACCTTCAGCGGCGTGAGCTTCAGTAGCCATTGTTCCTCTCTTTGAAAAATAATAATGTCAACGCATTAATAATGCGAACCAAAAAACCGATAACGCTGCTATATAGCCAATTAATAGCGGTAATATTTGTATGTTTGAAATTTGAAAAATCATGATAAACAGCGCAGCTGTTAATAACAATTTTCCTGATTCACCTGCGTAAAAGGAATTAACGATTTTTCTTGCTTCTTGTCCTGCTGACCTGTTTATGCGTAGTGCAAAATACAGATTAGGAACAAATGCCGCTAAGCCGCCTAATAAGCCAAATAAGGCTTGCTGCTTATCTCCTTTAACGACAAAGCCAACAGTGATGATAAGGATTATCAAAACTTGATAACTCAGTATCTTAACGACAGTAGAGTCTTTTCTATCTGTCATACACTCCTCCAAACACAATAGCTTATGGATTATAGCTATCGAACCGCATTAAATCAAGATTTTACCATCTTCTGGGCAATAGATTCTCATTTGAAAAACGTAAATATTTTTATAGTCGGGTCTGTGTGGCAGCGTTTTTATAGAGGGTATTTTATAATGTTTAATAATGAACTATGATTAAAGACACCAAAGATGCTGCATTGTTTTTTTTGAGTATAATTTTATGATCGTTTCAATACAAAGAGCTACAGAATTAACAGGCCTTTCTCGGTCAACAATCAATCGGCACATTGCTTCTGGCAAACTTACTAAAACAGGTAAGGGTATAGATACCAATGATTTGATTAAATGCTATGAAGAGCTGAAGCCAAAAACAACAGGTACAGGTGACGCTACTTCTCAATCGCCTATTTCTGAGCATGAGCAATGGCTAATGGATCAGGTTGAATATTTGTTGCATGATATAAAAGAACTGAAGCGTGAAGCTATTCATCGAGAAGAGCGGCTGTTAAGTATCATTGAAAGCAAGTTGGTAGCACCTCAGGCTACACCCGGGTTGTTCAAAAAATTTTGGAAATAAATTTTTAAGTCTTATAGGTTATTTTTATTAGAACCTGTTCAAAATCTTCGTAACAAAAAGCCAGATTGACGAATTGCAGACTTGTATTAAGTAACCGTTCCGTGTTTTTCCAAAATTTTCGCCGCTTTTCCAGCCAAGCGAATGACCTTTCGACCACCTAGCGTGTAGCCGCCATCGGTCAGTACGACAGACACCGCTGATAGATTCTCGGTGCGTTGTCCGATGGCGTTTAATGCTCCCTGACGGTCGGTTACGTCAGCCGTGGTCACCGCTATCGCATGAGGTAAACCCTGCGTATCCACCAGTTATGACGTTTGATACCTGAGACTTTCTTGCCTGCATCATAGCCTTTGTGTTCAGCACAATCGGTATTCTTTACACTTTGGGCATCAACGATGCAAAAGCTCGTTTTGACGTTGCATCCTTGTCTGGTACGCGCCGCGCCAACCTGATTTTTTAATGCCTGTTCCAGCAGGCTGTCTTTGTCTTTTGGCTTCTCGCTCCACAGCGAAAAATAATGATGTACCGTCCGCCATTTCGGAAAATGACTCGGTAGCATCCGCCATTGGCAACCGCTTTTCAGTAAGTACAGCACCGCGCAAAACACATCGTACAAATCAACTTGGCGCGGACGCGTCTTCTTGCGTGTACTTTTCAATAGTTCACGAATCTGTTCAAACTGTTCTCGACTAATGTCACTCGGATAATTTTTCTCATCTTGTTATTATTGCTTAGTTAACATGGATTTTGAACAGGTTCTAAGGACTTTTCTCGTAGCGAACACAGCTTTTGGTTTTTCACTGATGGGCTGTTTTTTAGCTATTCCGCAAGCTGTCTGTTGGGGTTTATATATGGATTTTGTTGTTGTCTTGATTGACTAATCCCCATTGTTGACTATTCTTTTTCTTATGATAAGTAGCGTTCTACTCACAGAAAATAATTGTACGATTTTTATTTTTAAGTCGCCTGTTTTTAGTTATATAAAGCATTACGATAGAGAGAGGGTGGCAAATTTCGGCACATAATAACGTGAAATTGTGCCAATTTATGTTGGTTGATTAGGATTTTCACGGGTTTGATTTTTAACTGTTAATTAAAAAACCTCAATGTAGCTTAACGTTAATCACGTTTTATACAGTTGGCATACAGAATGCTTGCTTTATTATTTTGATAATTATGTTCAGGCAAAGAAATCAGTTAAAAAACATATCCAATCTAAGTCACAGTTATTAGCGATACATCGAATAATTTGACAGCTTACTAAGCGCGAAAACCAAAAATATCTATGTAAAAGCCGAGTAATTTTTGGTAAAACTACTATTATAGTATTTTTCATGTAAATCATAGAGTGTTATACTTAATAAAAATAAGTGCTTACATGAGACTGTTAAGAGTAATTCTACGAAAAATTTCAAACTGGGACACTTAAGCTACTTAAGTGTAAAAATAACAACTTCGACCTTTATAAATTTTTTTTATCAAAATAACCCCCTCCGCAAGGCTAACGAGCTTCGTGAGGTTATTACCGTTTAAGTCGCTACTTAACCTATTTCACCTAAAATTATCAGAAGACATTAAATCGTAATCTGCTTAGGTGCTACCGTTATAACATCAGAATCTAAATTAGGAATCGCCATGACTAGCCCATTAACAATCAATTCAAACCAATTAATCATTATTGACAGTCAAGTAACTGACTGGCAGAGCTTAGTGGGTAATATAAGTCCAGATGCCACTGTTTTAATTCTCAATTCCACTCGTGACGGGGTTAGTCAAATTGTTGAGTTGGTAGCCAATTACTCAAATCTTGCCGCTATACATATCATCTCGCATGGTAGTGCTGGTAACTTATTATTAGGCTCGTCTTCACTCAATAACAGTAACATAGCTGACTATACTAACCAACTTGCCAACATTGGTACCGCGCTAAATGCAAATGGCGATATTTTGCTATATGCCTGTAATGTTGCTCAAGGTGATTCAGGTACAGCATTTATTAATAAGTTGGCATTTTTTACAGGCGCAAATATAGCTGCATCAGCCAATTTGATAGGTAATGATCCACAAGGTAGCAACTGGATATTAGAGCAACAAATAGGAAATATTAACTCATTCCTGCCTATTCCTAAGGCTGTCCTTGCCAATTACGCACATACACTTGTTAATCGTACCCCCATTGCCCTCGCTGACACCTTAGCGGCGACCGAAGACACCGCTATCACCTACACTGCCGCGCAGTTATTAGGCAATGATAGCGATGCAGACAATAACCCTTTGACCATCGTCAATGTAACCAGTGTTGCTAATGGTACAGCGGTACTGAATGCGGACGGCACCGTCACTTTTACGCCCAATCCTAACTTTAATGGTGTGGCTTACTTTACCTATCAAGCCAACGATGGCACAGTCAATAGTAGCCCTGCACTGGTCACTGTCAACGTCGCACCTGTGAATGACGCACCTGTTGCCAATCCCGATATTGTATTCGCCATTGAAGATACTTCTATAATCTACACTGCTGGGCAGTTATTAGGTAATGACACCGACATAGACGGCAACCCTTTAACCATTGCCAGCGTTACCAGCGGCAGTAATGGCACAGCGGTATTGAACAGTGACGGTACTGTCACCTTTACCCCCAATGCCAACTTTAACGGCGTAGCGACTTTCAGTTATAAAGCCAGCGATGGCACGATCAATAGTAACCCTGCTACTGTATCAGTTACTGTATTACCAGTGAATGACGCACCCGTTGCCAACGCCGATGCCTTAAATGCCATCGAAGACACCCCCATCACCTACACAGCCGCGCAATTATTAGGCAATGACACTGATGTTGACGGCGATTTCTTAACCATTGCCAGCGTCACCAGCGGCAGTAATGGCACAGCGGTATTGAACGGTGACGGCACCGTCACCTTCACGCCCAATGCCAACTTTAACGGTGTGGCAGACTTCAGTTATCAAGCCACCGATGGCAGCTTGCTCAGCAACGCCGCGACCGTCACCGTCCATGTAGCGGCAGTGAACGATGCCCCTATTGCCAACCCGGATACCTTGACCGCCACCGAAGACACCGCGATTACCTACACGGCGGCACAGTTGTTAGGCAACGATACTGATGCTGAAAACGATGCGTTCAGTATCATCATGGTAACCAGTGGAACCAATGGCATAGCCTCGTTAAATGCAGATGGCACCGTCACCTTCACCCCAACTGCCAATTTTAACGGCGTAGCCACCTTTAGTTACCAGCTTACCGATGGCAGCTTAATCAGTGCGCCTGCTCTCGTCACCGTCAATGTCGCACCAGTCAATGATGCCCCGGTTGCCGTTGCCGATACCCTCGCTGCGACTGAAGATACACCCATTACTTACACAGCCGCGCAGTTATTAGGCAATGACACCGACATAGACGGCAACCCCTTGACTATCGGCAGCGTGACCAGTGGTGCCAACGGCACGGTCGTTCTCAATGCTGACGGCACAGTGACCTTTACGCCCAATGCCAACTTTAACGGCGTGGCAGACTTTACTTACCAAGCCACTGATGGCATAGCCAACAGCAACAGCGCGACCGTCACCGTCAACGTCGCACCAGTGAATGATGCCCCTGTTGCCGTTGCCGACACACTTGCGGCAACCGAAGACACAGCCGTCATCTACACAGCGGCGCAACTGCTGGGCAACGACACCGATGTAGACAGTCCTGTCTTAAGTATCATCAGCGTCACCAGCGGTGCTAATGGCACAGCCGTACTGAACGGTGACGGCACCGTCACCTTTACGCCCAATGCCAACTTTAACGGCGTGGCAGACTTCACCTATCAAGCCACCGATGGATTATTGCTCAGCAACACAGCGACCGTCACCGTCAACGTCGCACCGGTGAATGACGCACCTGTTGCCAACCCTGAGACACTCATTGCACTGGAAGACACCGCCACCACTTACACAGCCGCGCAATTATTAGGCAACGACACCGATATTGACGGCAACCCCTTAACCATCGCCAGTGTCACCAACGGTACTGGCGGGACAGTCGTATTGAATGCCAACGGCACAGTGACTTTCACCTCGGCACCGAACTTTAACGGCGTAGCTACCTTCAGTTACCAAGCCAGTGACGGAACAGCAAACAGCAACTCTGCGACCGTAACAGTCAACGTATTTGCTGTGAATGACGCACCTGTTGCGGTTGCCGACACGTTGTCGGCAAACGAAGACACAGCGATTATCTACACCGCTGCCCAATTATTAGGCAATGACACCGATGCAGAAAACAATCCGTTAATCATCGCCAGTGTCACCAGCGGCAGTAATGGTACAGCGGTACTCAATGCAGACGGCACCGTCACCTTCACGCCCAATGCCAACTTTAACGGTGTGGCAGACTTCAGTTATAAAACCAGCGATGGATTATTGCTCAGCAACGCTGCGATCGTCACCGTCAATGTGGCGGCAGTAAATGATGCCCCTGTTGCGGTCGCTGACACGCTTGCGGCAACCGAAGACACCGCCATCACCTACACTGCCGCGCAGTTATTAGGCAACGATACCGATGTAGACAGCCCCGTTTTAACCATCGCCAGCGTCACCAGCGGTGCTAATGGTACAGCGGTACTGAATGCGGACGGCACAGTCACCTTCACGCCCAATGCCAACTTTAGCGGTGCGGCAAACTTCACCTACCAAGCCACCGATGGTGCATTGCTCAGCAACACCGTTACCGTCACCGTCAACGTAGCGGCAGTGAATGATGCCCCTGTTGCTGTTGCCGACACGCTTGCGGCAACCGAAGACACCGTTATTATCTACACAGCTGCCCAATTATTAGGCAACGACACCGACGTAGACAGCCCCGTCCTAACCATCGCCAGCGTTACCAGCGGCAGTAATGGCACAGCGGTATTGAACAGTGACGGTACCGTCAGCTTTACCCCCAATGCCAACTTTAACGGCGTAGCGACTTTCAGTTATAAAGCCACCGATGGATTATTGCTCAGCAACTCTGCGACCGTTACTGTCAACGTTGCACCAGTGAATGACGCACCCGTTGCCAACGCCGATGCCTTAAATGCCATCGAAGACACCCCCATCACCTACACAGCCGCGCAATTACTAGGCAATGACACTGATGTTGACGGCCCTGCCTTAAGCATAGGCAGCGTCACCAGTGGAACGAATGGCACAGTGGTATTGAATGGTGATGGTACCGTTACCTTTACGCCCAATGCCAACTTTAACGGTGTGGCAGACTTCAGTTATCAAGCCACCGATGGCAGCTTGCTCAGCAACGCCGCGACCGTCACCGTCCATGTAGCGGCAGTGAACGATGCCCCTATTGCCAACCCGGATACCTTGACCGCCACCGAAGACACCGCGATTACCTACACGGCGGCACAGTTGTTAGGCAACGATACTGATGCTGAAAACGATGCGTTCAGTATCATCATGGTAACCAGTGGAACCAATGGCATAGCCTCGTTAAATGCAGATGGCACCGTCACCTTCACCCCAACTGCCAATTTTAACGGCGTAGCCACCTTTAGTTACCAGCTTACCGATGGCAGCTTAATCAGTGCGCCTGCTCTCGTCACCGTCAATGTCGCACCAGTCAATGATGCCCCGGTTGCCGTTGCCGATACCCTCGCTGCGACTGAAGATACACCCATTACTTACACAGCCGCGCAGTTATTAGGCAATGACACCGACATAGACGGCAACCCCTTGACTATCGGCAGCGTGACCAGTGGTGCCAACGGCACGGTCGTTCTCAATGCTGACGGCACAGTGACCTTTACGCCCAATGCCAACTTTAACGGCGTGGCAGACTTTACTTACCAAGCCACTGATGGCATAGCCAACAGCAACAGCGCGACCGTCACCGTCAACGTCGCACCAGTGAATGATGCCCCTGTTGCCGTTGCCGACACACTTGCTGCAACCGAAGACACAGCCGTCATCTACACAGCGGCGCAACTGCTGGGCAATGACACCGATGTAGACAGTCCTGTCTTAAGTATCATCAGCGTCACCAGCGGTGCTAATGGTACAGCGGTACTGAATGCGGACGGCACCGTCACCTTTACGCCCAATGCCAACTTTAGCGGTGCGGCAAACTTCACCTATCAAGCCACCGATGGATTATTGCTCAGCAACACGGCGACCGTCACCGTCAACGTCGCACCGGTGAATGACGCACCTGTTGCCAACCCAGATAGTTTAGTTGCACCTGAAGACTTTGTGATTACTTATCTCGCCTCTGACTTATTAGGTAATGATACTGATGCAGAAGGTAGCCCGTTAACCATCGCCAGCGTGACCAGTGGTAACAATGGCACAGCGGTATTGAATGCTAACGGCAGCGTCACATTTACCTCTGCCCTCAATTTTAACGGTATTGCTACCTTTACTTACAAAGCCAGCGATGGTTTGTTGAATAGTAACAGTGCGACAGTGTCAGTTAATGTTGTTGGAACCAATGATGCCCCCGTTCTTACAACACCTGCTACAGTGACCTACATTGATACGCCTTTTGTTGATACATTTACTACGGCTACAGGATTCCTAGTCGGTATCGATGTCGATACGGGTACTACATTAACCTATGGTATTACAGGCGGAACTGATAACGGCGATGGCACAGTTAGTATGAGCGGTACTTATGGAGTATTGACGGTCACTAAACTGACAGGCGAATATAAATTCGTTCCTAATGTTGCCGCTATTGAGCCATTAGGTGAAAACGTTTCGTCTACTTTTACAGTGGTAGTCTCTGATGGTGCGCTAAGTACCAGTAAACCGTTTACTGTTGCTATTACACAAAGTGGTAGTACTGAGACTAATGGCAGTGATGTTCTCGTAAATGGAGTAGGAATAACTCATTGGGCAGGTCTACAAGGAGATGATACTTATTACGTTGATGTTGCAGGCGATGTGATTACAGAAAATGTAGGTCAGGGTACTGATACTGTTTTTTCACTGGCTACTTCTTACACATTGTCCGACAACGTTGAAAATCTGGTTATCTGGGGAGCAGGGGTTAATGGCACAGGTAATGCGTTGAACAACTACATTTTTGGCAGTACTGGAAATAATACTATTGATGGCGGATTAGGCGCGGACATTATGTATGGTGACTTAGGCAGTGATGCTTACTACGTTGATAATATTGGCGATGTGACGAGTGAGATAGGTACGGATTGGGATGTTGTCTATTCAACGGCTGCTTCTTATACTTTAAATGCCAATATTGAAGCATTATTTCTTGTAGATGGTGCTAATCGCAATGGTAATGGCAATAGCCAAGATAACTACTTGCTTGGTAACACGGGTAACAATATTCTCGATGGTAAAGGCGGTGCCGATGTCATGGTCGGATACGCAGGTGATGACACCTATTACGTTGATAATATCGGCGACTCAGTTATTGAGAATGCCAGCGAAGGTTTTGATACGGTTAATTCAAGTATTAATTACACCTTGACTGGCAACGTTGAAGCATTAACACTCACGGGTGCAGCTACTCAGGGTTTTGGTAACAATTTGAATAATACGTTAACAGGTAACAGTGCTAATAATGTTCTTGGTGGTGGTTCGGGTGCGGATACTATGATAGGTGGTGCAGGTAATGATGCCTATTATGTTGATAATGTGCTTGATACAGTCATTGAAAATGTAGGTGAGGGTACTGATACAGTCTATTCAACGGCCGCATCTTACACATTAGCCGATAATGTTGAAAATCTGGTTATCTGGGGTACTAATGGCACAGGTAATGCTCAGAATAACTACATTTTTGGTAACACAGGTAGCAATATTATGGATGGCGGAGCTGGCAACGATGTGCTTTATGGTGATGAGGGTGCTGATACCTATATTGGTGGTTTAGGAGCAGACGTTCTTTCGCTTACAGAGGTAACGCCTATGACCGATATTGTGCGTGTTGCCACAGGTGACAGTTTAGCAACCATTGGTGGCTATGATACGGTCTCAGGTTTTAAGCTGGGAACTGGCGTTTTTAACACGATAGGTGTTGATCAGCTTGATTTAGATAATACTGCTATCGCTATTAATGCCGCATCGGTAGATGGTGCTGATGTTGCTAATATCCGCAGTCATAGTCTTAGCAATGGCATTATCAGTTTTGATGATATAAATAGCTACACTGCGCCATTGACTATCACTACAGCCGACTTGTCTAATGTATTCAGCTACCTACAAACTGAAATTACTGGGGGGTTAACTGTAGCGTTCATTTCTGAAGGCAATACTTATGTTTTCCAAGACGGAGGAGCGGTCGATACCGTAGTCGAATTGGTTGGTGTCACTGCCAGCAGCGTGAATACCTTAGGTCAAGGAACTAACGCATTATGGCTTGTTTAACACTTTACGTTTTATAACAACACTTATAAGCAAGCCCCTTGCGGGGGCTTGCTTTTTTATTGTCTATAATTATTTGCACTTTTATCTGACTAAGTCAAAAAAGCAATTAATTATTGTTGAGTGTCTTTGCTATTACAGCTAAAGCTAAAGCATAATAAAATAATTTAAAAAGTTTACGCTAACATTAATTAAAATGAGAACTGATATTTTTTCCACCCCACGCAAACATTTAAGCCACCCAAAATACCGCGCCGACATTGATGGTCTGCGTGCGATTGCGGTGCTTTCTGTGGTTGTTTTTCATGCTTTTCCTAATATGCTGAAAGGCGGTTTTATTGGTGTTGATATTTTCTTTATCATTTCGGGTTTTCTCATTTCAACCATTATTTTTAGCAATCTGGAAAGCGATAATTTTAGTTTTGTTGAGTTTTATAGTCGGCGTATCAAGCGTATTTTTCCTGCACTCTTATTAGTATTGATTGCTTGTTTTTCGGCTGGATGGTTTGTATTACTTGCCGATGAATATAAGCAATTAGGTAAGCACATTGCAGGTGGTGCAGGCTTTGTTTCTAATTTTATGTTTTGGCAAGAAAGCGGCTATTTTGATAATGCCGCAGACACAAAACCGCTATTACATCTTTGGTCACTGGGTATTGAAGAGCAGTTTTATATTGTTTGGCCATTGTTGCTATGGTTTGCGTGGAAACAACGGCTGAATTTACTGACTATCACATTGACTGTTCTCATTATTTCGTTTGCACTGAATATTAGTAAAGTGCATAACGAGGTAGTCGCTGCGTTTTACTCACCACAAACCCGTTTTTGGGAGCTATTGACAGGGTCTGTTTTAGCCTACATTACCTTGTATAAACAAAATTTATTGCTTACTCTTAGGCAGCGGCTTGACAGTTGGTTAAGCATAATTATTTGTGCCGAAGAACCTAGCATAAAAGGTAACACCTTACGCAGTGTTCAGTCACTGCTGGGCATGATGTTAATTGCAGTTGGCATGATAGTTATCAACAAAGAAAAAGTTTTTCCAGGTTGGTGGGCAGTGTTACCTACTATGGGAGCGGTGTTGATTATTTCAGCAGGATTGGGTGCGTGGTTTAATCGCGCTATTTTAGCGAATAAAGTGTTGGTATGGTTTGGGCTGATTAGTTTTCCGTTGTATTTATGGCATTGGCCTTTGTTGTCATTTGCTCGCATTATAGAAGGGGATAAACCCTCACAAGGAGTACGATTTGTCGCTATTGTCATTTCTGTCGCACTGGCATGGCTAACCTATAAACTGATTGAAAAACCCGTTCGTTTCGGCAATCACAGCAATGCAAAAACCGTTATTCTGTTTGTCTTAATGCTGGGTATTGGCGGAGCGGGATATTATGATTATAAGCACGAGGGTTTGGGTTTCAGACTAAAAGACCGTCAAGAGTATTCTGAATACTTTGAAAACAGCTTACCCGAACAAAAATACTTTAAGAAAATTGGTCTAGCCGAGAAATGGCGTGCTGAATGTGATTTTTTTGATTTTGCCGCTTATAAGGCTGGACATGCAACATCAGTACCCCTTAAAGAAATTAGCCGTCATTGTTTTGAAAAAAATAATAACTATAGCAATACAGTGTTTATTTGGGGGCATTCGTTCGCCGAACACCTGTATTTTGGTTTAAAAAATAACTTACCATCAAATTGGCAAATATTACAAGTTACTAGTGCTGGGTGCTTTCCATCTATTTACGAAAAACCATCTGCTACCAATTTTTGCGATCAATCGAACTGGTTTGCTCTTAATGCTATAAAAGAAACAAAACCAGACGTAGTCGTTATTGCTCAAGTTTTAGGGCATGATATTGAGTCTTTTTACCCAATAATTGAGAGACTAAAAAGTCTGGGTGTTAAAAAAATAATATTTACTGGAAATCCGCCTCACTGGACAATGGATTTACCAAAAATTATTCTCACGAAGCTATGGATAAACACGCCAAGAAGAACTTACAAAGGTATTAATCAAAAAACATTGGCTGATAACGCAATCCTTGAAGAAAAATTCAAAAAAATAGATACGGCAATTTTTGTAAATATAGGTGCCTTTTTTTGCAATAAAGACGGCTGTTTAACGTATATTGGTGATGATAAGAAAACGGGAATTACAAGTTTTGATTATTCGCATTTAACACCTGTTGCCTCTGATTATCTGGCAAAAAATTTATTGGTTGATGTGATTACGGGTAACCAACCAAAAAATAAATGAGTTTCAAGCTGACTTCACAGGGTTTTATATTTAGTCGCAGATTGACATAGAAACCCAGTGTTAGTGGATAAAAGCTACTCACAATCATAATTAATACTTGCCTTTAAACAGTGGTATACGGGGTAAAAAACCAAGTTTATATTCCAGTTTGATTTGTAATGTTTTAGCGTTAGTACTTACAGCGAAAGCCTTAAATGCTATTGCTGTTCAGTTCGATAATTAAATAGTTGATTTTTACCGTTGAGAATGATCGCCAGTCTTTTAAGGACTGGCAGTCATTCATGCCGCCAGAACAGATTTAATCCACTACCAAACACTTATTACCGCGCACCAAATAATGCAGTACCGATTCTGACAATCGTTGCACCTTCTGCAATCGCTGCGTCTAAATCATCGCTCATGCCAAACGAGAAGGTGTCGAGTTCTGGTTTATTAAGCTGTTTAACGGCTTGATAAAGAGTTTTATATGGCTGGCATTGTTGTTCAAAACTATGACCGGGGGCAGGGATTGCCATGACACCGCGTAGTTTTATGTTGGGTAGCGTGATAACTTGTTCACATAACGGAGCTAATTCACCCAAATAAATACCCGATTTACTGGCTTCATCGCTAATATTCACTTGTAAACATATATTCAACGGAGCGAGGTGGGCGGGGCGTTGTTCGCTTAGTCGCCTTGCAACTTTTAAACTATCCACACTGTGTACCCAATCAAAATGACCGGCAATGAGTTTGGTTTTGTTCGATTGAATGGGACCTATGAAATGCCATGTGATGTTAAACGCACCGAGTGCCTGTTGTTTAATCAGGGCTTCCTGTACATAGTTTTCACCAAAATGGCGTTGTCCCGCTTGATAGGCTTCAGCAATTATTGCTGCGGGTTTGGTCTTGCTGACTGCCAGTAACAGCACCGAATTTGCGGGGCGATGGTAGTTTATTTCGGCAGTTTGAATGTGTGTACGGAGTTGTTTTAATCTATTAATAAGCGTGGTCATAATAACGAACTAAACTATTGTGAATAGCGCACCATATCACAGCTTCAAAAAAGTAATAAGTTAGGTTATGGTATAAGCTGTTTTTTTACTTTCACTTTCCGAGAGATGTTATGGATATTACCGAGTTGTTGGCTTTCTCTGTTAAAAATAAAGCATCAGATTTACATTTATCAGCGGGACTGCCGCCGATGATTCGCGTTGATGGCGATATTCGACGTATTAATATTCCGTTATTGGATCATAAAGGCGTTCATGCCTTGATTTATGACATTATGAATGACAAACAGCGTCGTGATTATGAGGAGTTTTTAGAGACCGACTTTTCATTTGAATTACCGGGTGTGGCGCGTTTTCGGGTAAATGCCTTTAATCAGGAGCGCGGGGCGGCGGCGGTATTCAGAACCATTCCTTCGGTCGTGTTGAGTTTGGAAGATTTGAAAGCACCCAAGTTTTTTGAAGAATTGTGTAAAAAACCGCGTGGTCTAATTCTGGTCACAGGGCCTACGGGTTCGGGTAAATCAACGACACTGGCGGCAATGATTAATCATATTAATTATAATGATTACGCGCATATTCTGACCGTAGAAGACCCTATCGAGTTTGTTCACGAAAGCCAAAAATCCTTAATCAACCAGCGTGAGGTTCATCGTGATACCCACGGGTTTAATGAAGCTTTGCGTTCAGCCTTGCGTGAAGATCCTGATATTATTCTGGTGGGTGAGATGCGGGATTTAGAAACCATTCGATTGGCGATGACTGCCGCAGAAACAGGGCATCTTGTGTTCGGTACGCTGCATACTACTTCAGCCGCTAAAACCATCGACCGTATTATTGACGTGTTTCCCGCCGCAGAAAAAGAGATGATTCGCTCGATGTTATCGGAATCATTGCAGGCGGTAATTTCACAGTCACTGCTTAAAAAAGTCGGTGGCGGTCGTATTGCCGCACATGAAATTATGGTGGGTACGGCGGCGATTAGAAACTTAATTCGTGAAGCGAAAGTCGCGCAAATGTATTCGGCGATTCAAACAGGGCGCAGAGATGGTATGCAGACCTTGGATCAGAATTTGAAAGAATTGGTCGAAAAAGGCTTGGTCACTGCACAAATGGCGATGACCAAGGCAGTTAATAAAGAAATGTTCCGTTAAGGAGACCATGATGGAATTTGAAAAGTTATTAACATTGATGTGCCAGAAAAAAGCCTCGGATCTATTTATCACCGCAGGACGACCTCCTTGTATAAAGGTTGATGGCGTACTGACAGATGTTTCCAAAGTGTCGTTGACAGAAGCGCAGGCGTTTAAAATCGTCGAAAGCATTATGAGTCCTGCTCAACAAATGGAGTTTGAAAATACTAAAGAATGTCAGTTTGCGATTACTTATCCGAACTTGGGCAGATTTCGCGTCAGTGCGTTCACTCAACGTGATGCGGCGGCGATGGTATTGCGCCGTATTGAGCATGAAATACCCGATGCAGACGATTTGAATCTACCGCCTATTTTAAAAGACCTCATCATGGAAAAACGGGGTTTGGTTATTTTTGTCGGCGCGACAGGCACAGGCAAATCAACCAGCTTAGCGGCATTAATCAAGCACCGTAATCAAAATAGCCGTGGTCATATTATTACCATCGAAGACCCGATAGAATTTCAGCATCCGCATCTGGGCTGTATTATCAGTCAACGTGAAGTCGGTCTGGACACTGAATCGTATGAAGTGGCGTTAAAAAACACCCTGCGCCAAGCACCTGATGTGATTTTAATCGGCGAAATCAGAACCCGCGAAACCATGCAGAATGCCATTACCTTCGCAGAAACAGGGCATTTATGTTTATCAACGCTACACGCCAATAATGCCAACCAAGCGATAGACCGTATCCTGCATTTTTTCCCCGATGAATTACATGATCAACTGCTCATGGATTTATCCTTAAATCTGAAAGGCATTGTCGCACAGCAATTGATTAAACGCGCCGATGGTAAAGGGCGTTATCCCGTCGTGGAAATTTTCCTCAATACTCCGTTAGCCAAAGATTATATCCGCAAAGGCGAAGTACATAAGCTCAAAGAATTAATGAAAGATTCAAAAGAGCAGGGGATGCAGACCTTTGATGCCGCTCTTTATGATTTGTACAAAGAACACAAAATCAGTTATGAAGACGCGCTTAATTCCGCCGATTCTAAAAACGAAGTGCGCCTGATGATTAAACTGGGCGATGAAAATACTGTTTATGGACAGAGTGGTATCTTGTTGCAAAATGAAGACGAGGATGAAGAAGATAGCTTACAGTTACGCCGACCGCCTTCACACACTAAAATATAATCAGACATTCCCCAGTTTTTGAATCGTCTGATAAGCCTTGCTGATTTGTTGGGTTTTTTCTTTAGCGCGTGTCAATGCAGCTTCAGACAAACCCTTAGCCGCCATTTTATCAGGGTGATGTTGACTCATCAGGCGACGGTAAGCTCGCTTCACTTCCGCTTGAGTGGCAGCAGGCGTTAAACCTAATATCTTATACGCTTCGGCAACGCTGGATGCGGAACGCACCTGCGGGCTGCGCGCCTGTTGCTGATAAAAATACTGCTGTGAAAGCAGTTGTATTTTTACCCGCTGGTAATGAAAGCGCGACACCCGCAATTGAGCGCAGATATGCCATAACAGCGCGTCTTCTTTGCTCGTTAAAGTGCCGTCAACCGTCGCGGTTTGTAACTGAACTTCTACAAAGCGGTGAATTAAATCCTGCCGCTGCCGACATTCCCGATAAAACTCCGCCAACACATGATTAAGCTGAAAATCAACCCGCTTACCCTGATTAAAAAGATCAATTGCCGTCGCGCGCAATGACGCATCCAGATTCATCTCCGTCATCACCCGATTCGCATAACTGATCGCCTCAGGACACACTCTGCCGTTTACTTTCGCAACATGACCCATCACCGAAAAACTCGCCACAAAAAAAGCCATTTGCGCCTGCGATGAGTGATCAGCATTCATATCAGGCGTAGCATCATTACCCAATTGATGCGCAACAGTCGCCCCCACAATCGCCCCCAGAGGGCCGCCGACCATAAAACCAACTGCACCACCGATGACAGCCTTTAATAAACTCATTCAAACAACCTTATGTTATTAATAATGTTAAAATTATAACATCAACCATCTTGCACCTATCGAGGACTTATGACCGCACCAGACGCACTTTATCAATCAGAACTGCCTTCTTTAACACTCATAGCGCGTGGCAAAGTGCGTGATATTTACGCCATTGACGACGACACCATGCTGATAGTCGCCACCGACAGACTGTCCGCATTTGATGTCATCCTGCCAGACCCGATTCCCAACAAAGGGCGCGTATTAACCAGCATTTCCAACTTCTGGTTTAAAAAAATGCAGCACGTCATGCCCAACCACATCACCAACATCCCCCTAGAACAAGTCATCCCCAACGCCGAAGAACGCGCCCCGATTGAAGGACGCGCGGTCGTCGTGAAACGCCTGAACCCACTGCCAGTTGAAGCCATAGTACGCGGTTATTTAATCGGCTCAGGCTGGAAAGATTACCAGCAAACAGGCGCGATATGCGGCATCCAACTACCCGCAGGCTTACAACAAGCCCAGCAACTGCCCGAACCCATCTACACCCCATCAACCAAAGCCGCCGTTGACCAGCACGATGAAAACGTCTCGTTTGAACACACTGTTGCATTAATGGGACAGGATTTAGCCGAACAAGTGCGAGATGCCAGCTTAAAACTCTACAAAGAAGCCGCCAGTTACGCCAAAGAACGCGGCATTATTATCGCCGACACCAAATTTGAATTCGGCGTGGATAAAGCTGGTACATTATATTTAATCGACGAAGTCCTAACGCCCGACTCCTCACGTTTCTGGCCGGTCGATGAATACCAAGTCGGCATCAGCCCACCCAGTTTCGACAAACAATATGTCCGCGATTATTTAGAAACTCTGGACTGGGATAAAAAAATCCCCGCACCCACATTACCCGCCGAAGTCGCTGAATACTGCGCAGCAAAATACCGCGAAGCGGAATTGCGTTTAACGCAAGCCTAATCATCAACACAAACCTGCGAGGTTTTGAAACCTCGCAGGTTTTAAACTCACCACCAAAGCGTTCTCATCTGTTTAACAGCTATTAATTTGTATTGGTTATCTGGCGATAGCCAGTTCAGCCTACGATACTGATTCAGCATGAACGTAATAATTATTGTTTTATGAAATTCAAATTTATTGATTTATTTGCGGGTATCGGCGGTTTTCATCTTGCCATGCACCGTTTGGGCGGACAATGTGTATTTGCTTCTGAAATTGATAAAGAAGCAAGAAAAACTTACGAATATAATTATAAAGAAATTTCTCCTGAATTATTTTCAAATGGTTTATTTAACGATGATATTCGTCAAGTAACGCCTCATGATATTCCTGATTTTGATGTATTGTGTGCTGGTTTTCCCTGCCAGCCTTTTAGTCAAGCGGGTTATAAACGCGGATTTAATGACAATCATAATTCTGAACGCGGAAATCTATTTTTTAATATAGTCGATATTATTGAAGCAAAAAAACCAAAAGCTTTTTTTTTAGAAAATGTACGCGGTTTAGTCAGTCATGATTCAGGGCGTACATTTAAAATTATTCGTGATATTTTAGAGCATGAATTGGGTTATTCTTTTTATTTTAAAATAGTTAAAGCATCTGATTATGGATTGCCGCAACTTCGACCGCGTGTATTTATGGTGGGTTTTAAAGATGAAGGTATTATGCGTAGCTTTAATTTCCCTGAACATATTCCCTTAAAATTTACTATGAGTGACGTATGGGGCGGGCAGTGTAGCCGTGATATTGGCTTTACTTTGCGGGTCGGTGGGCGGGGTTCAAATATAGATGACCGCAGAAATTGGGATGCTTATTTAGTAGATAATGTGGTTCGTAAATTATCATACATTGAAGCCAGAAAAATGCAGGGTTTTCCTGATGATTTTCATTTTCCAGTCGCCAACTCACAAGCTGTAAAACAGCTGGGCAACAGTGTTGCAGTTGATGCGGTTCAAGCCGTAGGACGTAACTTAATTTCTTATATGAATAGCTTGGATAACAAAGATAATACAATGAAAATAACACATAACAAAGGCGAATGGAGCGAGTTATTACTATTCATTAAGTTACTGGCTGAACAAAAATTATTTCTAGCAGATTCTGATTTAAACCGGAAAACTGCTTTTTTTAATATCCACAGGGTCAGTACGCAAAATTTAGAGTTGGATTTTTTTATTTTGGATGAATCCAGTATTGAGATAATTAATAAAATAACAGGAGAAAAACGGCTTATTGTTATTTCTGATATTATTAATAATACTGTATTAAAAAATCTTGTTGATGAGATAAAAAGTAAGCAAGGTACATTTGAACTCGCTTCATTTAGTGTAATTCAAGATGCACTAGGATTTAATATCGTAAAAGGTGGAACTAGCTCACAAAAAGCAGATATTTTGCTAGATATTTCTAATCAGCAAATTACCAAATTCAATGAAGCTTTTGGCATAAAGTCCTATCTTGGCGCAAAACCAACATTATTAAATGCCTCAGGAAATACCAATTTTATTTTTAAAATAGAGCAATTAAGTAATGAAAAAATGGATGAAATTAATGCCATTGATACTGCTACAAAACTAAGAGATAGAATCATTGCTATAGAAAATAATGGTGGTGTTTTTAAGTATGTCGGTGCTGAGAAAGATACGATGACGCATAACTTAAAAATGGTCGATTTATTGATGCCGGAAATTATCGCTTATGTTTTATATGCGTTTTATAAACATAGAATAAGTTCAATCACTAAAATCATAGATTTTATTCATGAACAAGGTGAACTTAATCAGCAAATAAACTACGGTGACAAAGTGGTATTAATCAATAAAGTACAAAAATTATTAGTAGATGTATTATTGGGTTTTTTTGCAGGCAGTAAATGGGATGGTAATTATGAAGCCTGCGGTAGTATTGTGATAAAAAATTCAGGTGATTGTGTGGCATTTCATCTCATTGACTTGGCTAGTCTTAAAAGATATTTATACGAAAATATTAAAATGGACACACCGTCAACTACACGTCACCGACATGGGCAGTTATTTGTTGAAAAAGACGGGCAATTATATTTTAAATTGAATTTACAGTTACGATTTTAAGATTGAAACTTGATTTAAATGCTTATTTTGTAAGTATATAGTTTTGTAAATTTTGTTGTATGGCGGATCGTCTTTCAAAAGAACGTCGAAGCTGGAACATGGGGCGGGTTCGTTCAGAAAATACAAAACCTGAACGGATAGTCCGCTCTCAACTTCATCGACTCGGATACAGGTTTCGGCTGTACGGTAAAATATCAAAACGGCTTTATCCGAAAGGTGTATTGCCGGGAAGACCCGATATTGTATTGCCGAAATACAGAACTGTGATTTTTGTGCATGGCTGTTTCTGGCATCGGCACATCGGATGTTCCAAGACCACCACGCCAAAAACAAGAACGGATTGGTGGCTGAACAAGTTCAGAGTGAACGTGGAACGGGATAAGCGGCAATATATTGAATTAACGCAATTGGGGTGGAAAGTTCTGATTGTGTGGAGCTGTGAAACTGGAGCCAATCACATAAAAGATACAATGGATAAATTACAGGATGGAATACAAAATATAAAAGTGATGAATTGAAATTAAACCGCTCTCATCTTTTTAAAGCACTTTCGTCTGTTTAACCGCTATTGAGCTGGGCAACACCACCACTTCATTATCAGGTGTTGATTTTATCAACGGTTCTAAGGTGGGCGCGAGAGATCTTAATATCTGCACGGGCAGGGAGCTGGTGAAGTGGTAGTTGCCTGCGTTTTCGCCTTCTACATAGGCGGTGATGACTCCGAAAAACCGTTCGCCGATGAAGAAGGTAAACACGGCGGCGCGGCTGATAAATTTGGATTCGATTAAGCGTCCGCCTGCACCCCATATTTCTTTGCGGTGATCGCCTGTGCCTGTTTTGCCGCCGATGGCGAGCGGTTTGCCGTCGGCATCGTGGAATGCACCATGTACTCGTGAGGCGGTGCCGCCTTCAACAACGCCTATCATGGCACTGCGTGCCGCTTTGGCAATTTCAGCGGGAAACATCCGCCGTCCGCGAGACGGGGATTTGTCCATTAAGGTTTCGTAAGGTGTACCTTCGGCAAAATGCAGGCTTTGAAAACGCACTACGGGTAATTTGATGCCGTCATTTAATAAAATGCCTGTCAATTCGGCTAATGCCGCAGGTCTGTCACCCGATGCACCGATGGCGGTGGCATACGAGGGTGTTAATGCACCGAATGGGTAGCCGAGGCGTTTCCATGCGTGGTGAATTTCTTTGAAGGCTTCCTGTTCCAGTAAGGTCATGATGCGTCGTTGTTGGGCATTATGACGGTGACTGCTGAACAGCCAGCGGTAGACATTTTGCCGTTGTTCGGCACTGGCGGCTAATGCCTGATCCAGTGTCGCACCTGTATTGGTGGTCAGGTAACGCACCAGCCATAATTCCAGCGGGTGAATTTTGGTGATGTAGCCTTGGTCTTGCAGGTCAAATTTTTCTATCGAGTATTTGTCATACAGTGATTGAATGTTTTCACCTGCTAATGCCGATTTGCTTAGATGCACGGTCAGGAAGGCTTCCAACTGTTCCACGCTGCGGTTGGGATAGACGCAGCGATACAGCATGGTTTGCCGCGCGGGGTTGGCAAGTACCCGTTGGCTGAGCATTTCCAAGGCTTGTTGTGCGGATTTGTCTTTGTAGCGGGTGTAAAAACGCTGTAGATAGACGCGCCCTTCTTTGTCGGCGAATTGTTGCAGATATTCTTTACGCTTGGGGTCATCGGGACTTTCCAGCCAGCGGGCGATGCCTTCGGGACGGTACAGGTGGTAGTAGACTTCTTCCCGCATCATGCGAATGAAGACGAGGTTGACGGAATCACGCAGAGCCTGACGCACGGTCATGATTTTGCCGTTATCCGTTTTGCTGAAATTGCTGAAGGTGTGTATGCCGCCGCCGGTAAAAAAAGCTTCACCCGGACTGGCGGAGTATTTTCTGTTCAAGGCGGCATCCAGCAATTCTTCCAAGCTGATTTTAGGATTGGCACGCAGTTGTTCAATCACCCACGCGGACAAATAATCACGCGGATGGATTTCCTGTTGACTCAGTTCCTGTGCGGACTGGGTTTTATAGCGTTTATAGACATCGGTGATGATTTCCAGATAATGCACCAGTGTCCGTAATTTGGCAGTAGAACCAAGGTCTATGCGGATGCCTTCGTTGATGTCTAAGGGGTTGTCGTAGTTGTCAGTCTGTACGCGCAATAAATTACCAATTTTGCTGCGCTCAAACAGCATTAAGCTGTAGGTGACGGGCGATAAATCCACGTTGCCGCTTAACATTTTTTTGCCGAAAATGCCGATGGATTGCGCTTCTGCCGATTGGTTCAAGCTGCGTAATTCGGCAGTGACACCTTGCTGGGTTTTAAAATCCAGTGTGGTTTTAGCGGTTAAATCAATACGATCCAGTTCATAGTTGGATTTTGCGCCCAGCATTTTGGCAAGACGGGTGCGTAGTACGGTCTGGGTTTTCTTTTCCGTTACGAACGGAGTGGTGTCGGTGTCCATTTTAGAGCTGCGGGCGACCGATACTTTTAGCGTGGCATCACGCAAGGCGGGTGAAATAACGCCTTGTTCTGCCATTAAACGCAAGTAACTGTCGGTTAAATTTTGCAGGGCATCAAAACCTTTGCCGAGAAAATACGACGGTCTGCGTTGTGAGAGCAGGATGTTCAGCACTTGGCGGTAGATTTGCGCCTGTTGCCGACTGATGTTGGTTTGGGCATTGAGTTCTTGTTGGCTGAGCAGGCGATTGACTTGATTGAAATCGGTGTCAAACCATGCTGATAAGCCATCACCTAAACCGTGTACTTCACCCAATTTTGGTGTCGCCGCCAGTGGCATGGAGTTTAAATAAGACAGGGCAATTTCCTGACGCATGGCGCGGGTATCTTGTCCTTTCATGTAGGCGCGTAAGGATGCCGTACCCATTTGATGAAATTTATCGGTCATCGAGTTGGTGAAGCCATTGGGCGAATGGCGGTATTTTTCCAATTGGGTTGCCAAGGTGCTGCCACCTGCCACATTGCCCGCCGCGCCGATTTTGTGCGCCATCATTTGCAGGGCGGCAAAGCCCAATCTGTCCCATTCAATAGCAGGGTTGACTTGTGTGTTCTGTTCGCTGAGCAATTCCCGATTTTCTATAAATAACAGAGTTTGTAAAATCAGCGGCGGAATAGCATCAAAATTCGGGTAATTGAAAGCAGGGTAGGCGGTATTGAAAATCACTTCGCCGGTTTTATCGGTAATGTTCAGACCTGCTTGGGATTTTTCATGATAAATGGTGAATAAGCCATAATCATCAGCGAGTTGCATCATCATCGGCGATACGGCGGCTTGTGCAGTAATGCGAAAACCGAGTTTAGTCAGCCGATTAATTTCATCGGGCAGCAGGGTATAGCCCAGCCGCTGGTCATAAGGCCCTGCTTCGGGATAACGAATAGAGGTGCTGGGGCCTGATTCGAGTTTGTAACTGAGTTGTTTGCTGATGTCAGACAGATAACGCGCCTGATATTTCGAGGTTTGCACTTCGTCGCGGACAAGTTTGGCAACCACTATGCCGATAATAATCAGCATGACAACAATGTACACAGCCAACAGTCTGTGTATGACTTGGCTAGTTTTGTCCATAGTTTGCTATTGCCATGACATGAGCAGAATTTTTTGTTCTGTTGTGGATAGGAAGTAACCGCTTAGCATGATGCAAACAGATTGTTTTATGTATGAATATCAAAATGTGTTGTTTTCTTTTTACTGGGGCGGTCGGACTTACAGGTATTTGGTATCACCACCTGCGATAATTTTAATAGTATAGCAAACAAAAAAAATAACACTGAGTGCAAGGTGATGGTTTTCGAGCAGGGTATCGTTAGGGATTGATTGATGTGCCTTGGCTTTAGGCATATTTTGTTGCGCTGCTCAGTTGACTTTATTCATCATTATGGGGCGAAGCAGCGGTTTTTGGAGGTCAGGCTGTCTAAAAAGTGAGCGGAATGTTTTTATCAAAGGATAAAAGCGTTTTTTGTTTGTCCATTCTGACTGGGTTTGTAAGGGATATTAATCACAAATTCCATCAAAAACCGCATTATCACCAATGGTACAAATTGCTGTTTTGATACCGTCCTTTTCCCATAAAAATCGACAATTTCCCAACCCTGTGCCTGTGCAGCTATCCATTTCTGGTCTGTCTTCGCAGCGGGTATCACCTTTTAAGCAGGTATCTGCATTGTCTGAATGAAACGGTTTCCAGCCAGATTCAATCATTTTGATGCGTACACTCGTGTAACGTTCTTGTTTTTCAAAATGCGGCAAGCCAGTTGATGCGGCAGCGTTGGGTCGGGTATCGCATGAGGGAGGATTTATATTTGAATTGTTTTTAACCGATTGAAGAACAGCCGTATCATAACCATCAGCCGCCTCCGCAAACACTTTATAGTGGTTGACAGACACAGTGACTGTACCCGTAATGTCACAATGGCTTGTTGAGCTAATGTTCAGCATTTTCTTTGATTGAGCGATATTATCGAAACAAAACCATGATAACCGATGGTCATTTTCAGGGCGGGGCAAGCGTTTGGCAGTGGCAGCATTCGGATAGAAACAGACGATGTCCCCCAATAGTTCATCGTCGGGTTTATATTCATAGCGACCCGTAAGCGTTAAGCCAGTTTCAGCCAGTGCTAAACTGTTAAGCGTGAGAAGCAGACAGATGATGGATTTCATATTTCAAGACCTGAAACTCAGTCGTATACCCATTTTTGAATCGAGCAATCATTATAAATTATTTCACAATTCTGGTAGTTGTTTCCGTTGCACTTTGCCAATGCTTTTTTGCCGGCAAGATCAGAGGTCACAAAGGCATTTTCTCCTTCTGTGTATTTTTGTGTATCCCATACCAGTTGACCTTTTGCGCCAGCAATTGCCAGACACGACCCTGAAATAGTCGCTTGCACCTGACAGTTTTTACCACCGTCATTCTCGCATTCACTCATGGCATAATCTATAGCCGCTTGTTTGGTTTTCTGCCCCATCGCTATGCCTATATTTTTACTGTTTTTATAGTTTGCAATCAGCATTTTTGAATCCCACACCAACGCACCCCAAACGTATTCTATGTGACCTTTTATGGGTGGGGATGATGGTAGCGGATTAGCAGAAGACCCATAATCTGAATTATTCGCATCAGGACTGTTATCGTCACCACCGCTGCCGTCAGAATCACACATTGGTATCGCGGCAATACCGCCACTGCCGCCTTGTACGCCAACCTGAACCTCGCCAGGTCCTGGGCCATTGGGACATGGGAAAACAGCATTGGCTACTGTTGACCACCCAAAAGACACTGTCAAAAGAGCCAATGGCAAAGTTCGTAATTTTATTATCACGGTGTGTATCCTTGTTGTTACTGGCGAGTGTGCTGGATGTTATTAAAAACAGCGGGTTTCTGCATTTGTTGAAACGCGCCAGCGGTTGATTATGACTTCAGCATTTGCCAGCCGCTTGTAGCAAGGCATTGCAGCTTGCTTTGTTGGTTTTTCCTATGTCACTTGATCCTTTGGTAAAATCCGTACACATGGCATCAGCCCCGCTTGCCATGCCCCAAGTCGCGACCTGACCCAACCCTGATGGTTCTAAAATTTCACACTTAAAGGTAGCACCATCATTCGTTTTAACGGTGTACTGCATTCCGTTATAACCAGTCGGTGCTTCTGTCACCTGTGAATTAATAATTTTAAAATTGCCCATTTCACGACCGATAGACATTGAGATTTTCTTCTCGGCGTTGTTACTATTATTGGCTGTTGTCGCGCAACCAGCAAGCAACAACAAGAGAGTTGCCGTAAGAAATTTTTGTGTCATGTTGATTCTCCATCGCTCCGAGTTAAGGAAATGTTGGGTATAGGAGCTTGAGGTTATGCCCAACTAATTGATATAGAGGACATTAGACGTGAAAAAGGCAGCTAATGTTAGCTGTCAGATTTGACAGGGTGTTAAAACGGGTGCGGGTTAATCAGTCCTTGTAAAATAGATTTTGCAACCGCGTGCTGCCGATTGGAAACATCCAGTTTAACCATCGCATTATTGAGATGAAAATTGGCGGTACGCTCAGATAAATTGAGCAGCCGCCCGATTTCCCATGAGGTTTTGCCGTCAGCCGCCAAGCGTAAACATTCTTTTTCCCGCTCGGTCAGCAAGGCTTTTTCTACTTTATTCGATAAGTCGATCACGCGGCGTAAGGCTTCATGCAGATAACCTGCCATGAGCTGTACATAGGGCAGGGCGTGTGCGGTCACTGCTTGTGCGGCAATGAGTCGGCTATCAACAGAAAGACTAAAAATACCAAACTCACCTTGCGGACTATGTACGGGCATACTGAGTCCTGTTTTAAGACCAAACTCGGCGGCTTCATTCATGACACGCCCACCTAAGCTGTTTTCTTTTATACGCAAATTGTGCCATTGAATAGGCACCAAGGCTTTACTGCAATAATCAATGACAGGGTCGTTGTCATAAAACGCATTCTCAAAATAGTGGCTAAGCCATTCGTCTGGATAACCCTTAATCATGACTATGCGCGATTCAGAAAATTGTGTGGGAATTCTGAGTGCGTAAATAAAATTATCAAAACCTAATTGCTGCGAATGAAACCGGCAAATATCGGTAATCTCATCAATACTGACCGCAGTGGATAAGTGTTTTAAATCGTTATGAAAGTCATGGATATTCATACAAAACGGTGTGATTGTGACTTAAAATTGAGCAGTCATATCGCGTTTGCGATTATCCTGCTTGTTTAAGCGGTAAGCTGCATCGAAGTAAACAGCAGGCAAACGGCTAATAAGGTTTCCCACGCATCACCTGATTGTTGCCCTTTTATTTGCCTGTCTGCTTGGGCAGCTAAAACCAGTATATTATTTAACTGTGTTAGGTTTAAGCGGGTGAGGGCTTTATCAACCAAGGATTTGCGTTTATCCCAGATTTGGTTGTTTCTAAAAACCGTGTCTTTATGCTGCCCGCCTGCCAGTGCAAGTTTAATGTGAATTAAACTGCGGGCTTCGCGCGTCAATGCCCACAATATCACGGGTGCGGCGATACCTTCGGCGCGTAACGCGGCTAATATTTTAATAATACGATTGGTTTGGGCTGCCAACACCCAGTCCATTAATTTAAATACGTCATAACGTGAGCTGTCGGCAACGGCATCGGCAATTTGCGCGGTGCTTAATTGTCCCGCACCGTATAGCACATACAATTTAGTGATTTCCTGATCGGCGGCGAGTAAATTGCCTTCAACGCGCGAAGCCAGTAATTTAATGCCGTCAGGTTCGACGTGTAAGCCGCGTTGTAAGAGTCGTTGTTGCAGCCAGTTCAATAAATCCTGACCGTCCAACGCCCAGACCTGAATCACCACGCCGACTTTATCAATGCTTTCCAACCAGCGGCTTTTTAAGGTGGCACTGGCAAGTTTGCCGATGCTGATTAATAACACCGTGTCATCGGGCAGGCGTTGACAATACGCGGTCAGGGCTTTCGCGCCTTCCGTGCCGACGGTGCTGGTGGGAATGCGCAATTCGATGATTTTTTTATCGGAGAAAATAGACAAAGAATCAGCCGATAAGGCTAACTGATTCCATGAAAATGTGCTGTCTACCGAAAAAATTTCGCGTGAGTTATAGCCCGCCGCGCGTGCCGTTTTGCGAATAGCATCCGCCATTTCGCCCAGTTGCAACGGTTCGTCGCCACTGAGGAAATAGACGGGAGCCAAACTTTTTTGCAACGCGGCGTTGAGTTGATCGGGCTTAAGGCGCATTATTTTGTGGCTTTCAAGCCAGCGCGTACTTGATTGATAATGGTGCGTACCGCCTGCTGATACATCTCGTTGCGGATGACTGTTTCTTCGTTATCTTTACCCAGAATCAACTGCTGGTTATTGAAGTATTCACGTTTAATATCAACGGGTTGCGAGGTAACTAGCGGCTTGTTATTTTTGTCAGTGACTTCGTAATTCAAGCGATATTCCAGACCAAACTGGTTTGCATAACCCGATGAACCCAATGATAAGGCTCGTTTCAGGTTTTCTTCATTCGATACGGTAATAATCGTACCCGCAGCCGCACGGGAGCTAACCAGCTGCACTTGTGATGAGGCAAGTGCTTTTCTGAATTGCTCTTGTAATGGCGCGGATGCCCCTTCCAGATATATCGTTTTCATTTCTGAAGGTAAATCCATCTCACCGCGTAGATGATAGCCACAGGCAGATAGTAACAACGCGATGAGCATCACCAGTGTTGACGACAATGTTTTTATTGGCACAAGTAACTCCGAATAAGTGTGACACTACGACTGCCAGTCCTTAAAGGACGGGCAGTCGTCAATATTAAATAACGATATTAACCAGTTTATTAGCGACAACAATGACTTTCTTAATCGGCTGACCGTTAATAAAATTCACGATATGTTCATCGTTCAACGCCGCTGTCTGGATGTCGTCCTTACTTGTACTTGCCGATACCGATATTTTACTGCGCAACTTACCGTTGACCTGAATCATGTAATCCAATGAATCCTGAACTAATGCCGATTCATCCAACGCTACCCATTGTTCGTTGACGACGGCATTATCATGACCTAAATCCAGCCACAGTTGATGACAGATATGCGGCACCATCGGCGACAACATCAATACGATAGACTCCAGCACTTCCTGACGTATCGCTTTGCCGTTGTCGGATTCATCAGTGAATTTGCTTAAGGTGTTGATTAACTCCATGTTGGCGGCAATCGCAGTATTAAAAATAATGCGCACACTCATGTCATGGGTGACTTTTTGAATGGCATGATGCAGATGACGACGCATGGTTTTTTGTTCATCGGTCAAACTGGCTTTATCCAGCAGAACAGGCGCACCACCTGCTTCAACGTGTAAATATACTTGTCGCCATAAACGTTTCAAAAAGCGCGACGCACCTTCCACACCGCTGTCCGACCATTCCAAGGATTGTTCAGGCGGCGCGGCAAACATGATGAACAAACGCACGGTATCCGCGCCGTATTGGGCAATCAAGCCTTGCGGGTCAACGGTATTGCCTTTCGATTTGGACATTTTAGTACCGTCTTTTAACACCATGCCTTGCGTCAACAGGCGTTTAAACGGTTCGTCACAGCTTAACAAGCCTTCATCACGCAATAATTTGGTGTAAAAACGCGCATACAATAAATGCAGAATCGCGTGTTCAATACCGCCGATGTAATGGTCAACAGGCAGCCAGTGATTCGCCGTCGCATCCAGCATACTGTTGCCCTGATTACTGGCGAAACGGGCGAAATACCACGAGGATTCCATGAAGGTATCAAAGGTATCAGTTTCACGACGTGCCGCTTTGCCGCACGTTGGGCAATCAACATGAGAGAACGTCGGGTGTGCGACTAATGGCGATTGCGAACCATCCAGCACCACATCACGCGGTAAGGTGACAGGCAAATCGTGTTCAGGTACAGGCACAGTGCCGCAATCTTCGCAATAAATCACAGGAATCGGTGCGCCCCAATAACGTTGGCGCGATACGCCCCAGTCACGCAAACGGAAATTGACTTTGCGTGTGCCTTTGCCGTCGTTGTTTAAAGTTTCGGCGATTTGGTCAAAGGCTTGCGCAGACGTTAAACCATCAAATGCGCCTGAGTTTTTCAACACGCCTTTAGAAGTGTAAGCCTGTTCGGAACAGTCATCTTCGTCGCCATTGGCGGCAAAAATAACTTGTTTAATGGCAATGCCGTACTTAACCGCAAATTCATAATCACGTTGGTCATGTGCAGGTACAGACATCACCGCGCCCGTACCGTAACTCATCAACACGAAGTTGGCAATCCACACAGGAACCGTTTCGCCAGTAATCGGATGCAGGGCAGTGATACCTGAATCAATACCGCGTTTTTCCATGGTTTCCATTGCCGCTTCCGCAGTTTCGGTATGTTTGCATTCTTCAATAAAGGCTTGAATATCAGCATTATTTTCAGCGGCTTTTAAGGCAAGTGGATGTTCAGCGGCAACCGCTAAATAAGTGACACCCATTAAGGTATCAGGGCGCGTGGTGTAAATGCGCAAGGGCTGTTCCATGTCAGGCACAGCAAAATCCATTTCCACGCCTTCTGAACGCCCAATCCAATTGGCTTGCATGGTTTTCACCTGCTCAGGCCAACCGTCCAAACTATCCAATGAGGTTAATAACTCATCGGCATACGCAGTGATTTTTAAAAACCATTGGGCAATTTCTTTGCGTTCGACAGCGGTATCACATCGCCAGCAACAGCCGTCAATTACCTGCTCATTGGCTAATACCGTCATGTCATTAGGACACCAATTGACAGGCGCGGTTTTTTTATAAACCATGCCTTTGGCGAGTAACTTGAGAAAAAACCATTGTTCCCAACGATAATACTCAGGATCACAGGTCGCCAGCTCTCGATTCCAATCATAGCCGAAGCCCAGTTGTTTCAACTGGTCGCGCATATAGTCGATGTTGCTGTACGTCCAATCGGCAGGGTGTACACCGTGCTGCATCGCGGCATTTTCCGCAGGTAAACCGAACGCATCCCAGCCCATCGGCTGCATGACATTTTTACCCAGCATCCGTTGATAGCGGCTGATGACATCGCCGATGGTGTAATTGCGCACATGACCCATGTGCAGCTTGCCACTGGGGTAGGGGAACATGGACAGGCAATAGTATTTTTCTTTGGACTCAGAGGGTTGAACGTTAAAAACCCCTGTGTCTTCCCAGATTTTTTGTACATCTTGCTCAATCGCTTGCGGCTGATAATTCTCTTGCATCGTTCTCGTCTGTGTCGTCGTCAAAACCGTTAGAATACCGTACCGCGCGTTAAATCTAAAGTAGCAATTCTAATAACGCGGCATAGACGGTTCACAATACACCGCCCACGCCTCAACACCGCCGTGTAAATTGGCAAGATTGTTAAAACCCGAGTGTTCCAGATACAAGGCGGCTTGTTGACTGCGCATTCCATGATGGCAGATAACCACGATTGCTTGCTGTTTATCCAGCTCCTCCAAGCGTGCAGGAATTTGATTCAGCGGAATCAATACGCTGTTCTCGATATGCGCGTAGTGAAATTCATTCGGTTCTCTGACATCCAGCAAGAATAGCGGTTCGTCGTTGTCGATTTTGGTTTTTAATTCGGGGGCGGATAGTTGTGTTATTGCCATTGTTTGCTCTAAATAGAAAAGTTGAATTTTTGGTAAAAATCCTAGCGCGTTTCCAAATCTGCTAAAATTTTATCGCGTACTAATTGCCCAGATAGCGTAACCATCGGCATACCACCGCCGGGGTTGACACTGCCGCCGACAAAATACAGATTAGTAAATTGGGTACTGCGTTGCGGGATTTTGAAACCCAGATTTTTAAAACGATCCGCTACCACGCCATAAATTGAACCTTGATTGGAATAATACTTTTGTTCTATATCTATGGGTGTCCAGTATTCTTCACAGACAATGTGTTTTCTTAAATCGGTTAACCCCATGCGTTCCAGTTTGATTAATACCCGTTCACGCAAAGCGGCGTAATCGTCGGCTGATAAGGGTTTGTCTGGATTAAGGTGCGGAATATGCGGCAGAATTTTGATAATTTCACAACCTGCGGGGGCTTGGCTGGCATCGCTTTTCACTGGCGCGACTAAATAAATCGTCGGGTCATCGGATAAACGGTTGCTGTGAAATACCGCGTCAAAATGTTCGCGCGGATGGTCTGAGTAAAAGAAATTGTGGTGCGCGAGTTGTTCATAAATGCAATCGACACCTAAATGCAACACCAAACCTGAGCAACTGGGTTCAAAGCGTTGCAAACGTTTGACTTCTTTAGCCTGATCTTTGAACAGTTTTTGATAAGCAGGAATCACTTCCATATTGGAAACGACAATATCGGCGGCAATCACGCTGTCATCTTTTAATCGCACACCCGTGACACGCTTGCCCGTGTGTTGAATTTCCGCCACTTCGCTATTGACGCGAATGTTTACGCCTAATTCTTCGGCAAGTTTTTGCAAGCCTTGCGCCATGCCATACATACCGCCTTTGATGTACCACAGCCCATAGCCGAATTGAATATAAGGTAATAAATTCATCAGGGCAGGGGCATCGTAAGGTGATGAGCCGACGTATTTTATGAAGTAGTTGAGGACATCGACCAGCTTCGGGTCTTTGATAAAGCGGCGAACGCCTTGATCCATCGAGCGCAATACATCAAAATCCAACAGGCTACGCACCGCGCCGTAATGGTTGATTAGCTCCCAGAATGAATCCAGTCCGTGTTCAAAATAGCCTTGTTCGGTGATTTCACAGAGTTTTTTGGAATACGCCAGAAATTGTTCAAACTCTTGTGCGGTATTCGCGCCCAGTTTGTCTAATTCCTGTTTCATGCGTTCAGGGTCTGAGCTTAAATCCAGCGTGCTACCGTCTTCAAAAAAATTACGCCAATGCGGTTCAACGGTTTGAATAGTGACGTAGTCTTCCATTTTTTTGCCCGCTTTTTCAAACAGCTGTTGAAAAATATGCGGCATGGTGAGGATGGAGGGCCCTAAATCAAAGGTGAAACCGTCTTTTTGTAAAATATTCAGTTTGCCGCCAACTTTGTCATTTTTTTCCAGCAAATCAACGCTAAAGCCTTCGGTAGCCAGTGAAATAGCCGCTGATAAACCGCCTAGCCCTGCGCCGATGACCACAATGTGCTTATTCTTCATTTAGTAATCTCTTCTTCTGCATAGAAATATTAAAAAGTTTTCCCAATGTTGCCGCGCATTCGATTGGGCATAGCCGCGAAACGCCTGTAAGGCTTGCCAGTTGCGGCGCGTGCGTTGCCAGAATGAGCCGTTGCCAAAGACAAAATCAATAAAACCGCGCATTTGCTGATAACGCACATCGGAATAAGGAAACCAGTTCGGTTCGTCATTGAGTGCGCTGCGGCTGGTCAATCCAGACACCGTGTAGGTGAAATTGCGCAAGCCTTCCGCGCCATGATAACGACCAAAACCGCTGTTTTTCACGCCGCCAAACGGCAAACCCGCATGACCGATATTTTTAATGACATCATTCACTGCCCAGTTGCCGACGTGTAACTGCCTTGCAACTCGTTCTGCTTTAGCTATATCGCTACTCCAAACACTGGCATTCAAGCCGTAATCGCTGTCGTTGGCAAGGTCAATTGCTTGCTGTTCTGTGTTAAATGCCATCACGGGCAATAACGCGCCGAAGGTTTCTTCCTGCATGATGCGCATATCGTGGGTGACATCCCATAACACCACAGGCTGTAAATAACGCCCGTTTAATTGCAACGGTGCGGAGGCTTTCGCGCCTTTGGCAAGCGCGTCCTGATAATGGGCTTCAATAATTTTGTATTGCGCTAACGAAGTCAACGCGCCTAAATCACCGACTGCACCATGTCCGACGGTTAATTTACTGGTTGCATCGGTTAGCCTTTCTACAAACTGCGGATAAATACTGTCCTGCACATACAAGCGTTCTACCGATACACACACCTGCCCGCTGTTACTGAACGCGCCGTATAAAGCGGCATTACAGGCGCGGGTTAAGTTGGCATCGTCAAAAACCAGCATGGCATCTTTACCGCCTAGCTCCAGTATGACTGGAATGGGATACTGCGCGGCTCTTGCCATAATGGCGCGTCCTGCGTTGATGCCACCTGTGAAAAAAACCAAATCGGGGCGGCTGTCTATCAAGTGTTCGCCTGTTTTTGCGTCCCCAATAACGTGCTGCACTAAACCATCAGGTAAGCCAATGCGATTTAATGTGTGCGTGATTAATTCACCAATCGGAATGCTTAATTCTGAGGTTTTAAACAGCACCGCATTACCGCTGAATAAAGCGGTCAATAATGGGCTGAGCGTCAATTGAAACGGAAAATTCCACGGCGAAATAATCGCAACCACGCCATAAGGACGGCGTTCAAACTGGGCGCGGGCAGCGGGGAATGCTAACGGCGAGGTGCTGAGATGACAGGGTTTAAGAATACGGGCGGCATTTTTTTCATAATAACGCAGTAATTCCAGCACGGGATACACTTCGCCCAGCAACACTTCGGTTTTAACTTTGCCCGTCACCGTCATGATGGTGTCGGTGATGGCATCAATATCTGTCAGTATCACCGTTTTTAATGCGGATAATAACGCAATCCGTTGGGCAACCGAATACGCCGCCCACGTTTTAGCCGCTAACCGCGCGGCAGTCAGTTGTTGGGTTATTTCTGTGTGGCTGGTGATTGGGTAAGTCTGTAAAACGTGTTCCTTTAACGCCGAATAAACTGCTATAGATTCAGTCATTGTTAACCATCAACGCCGTATTTTTGACAAATCAAGTCGGTAGAAATCCGCGCTGATTCATAAATAGTGGGTAAGCCACTGCCTGGATGGGTACCGCCACCGACCAGATAACAGTGATCCAGTTCTTGAAATTTATTGTGTGGTCGCCAGTATAAAAGCTGACTGAATTTGTGTGACAGACTGAACGTCGCCCCCATAAAGACATTTTCTTCTGTTGCCCACGTCTTTGGCGTGATGATTTTTTCGCACACAATGTGTTCACGAATATCCGTTAAACCCAGTCGTGTTGCCATTGCATCCAGCACTTGCTCACGCATCGCCGCGCAAGTGCTGTCCCAGTCGATGTCACTTTGATTATTGGGCATCGGCACTAACACATACAACGCCGATTGACCTGCGGGTGCGAGACTGTCATCGGTAACTGACGCATTCTGCACATAAAAAGAAAAATCAGTGCTGAGCGTTTTGTTACGGAAAATATTAGCAACATTGGTATTGTAGTCTTCGGCAAACACAATATTGTGATGCGCAATGTCGTAGCGTTTATTGACACCTAAATACAACATAAACGTCGAGCAGGAGTATTCCAGTTTTTTCAGCTTCTCAGGACTATGCTGTTTTAACTCATCGGGCTTGACCAGATTCGTCATCGCATACGCAAAATCAGCATTCAGCACCACTTCATCCGCCAGCACTTCACTGCCGTCTGCTAAACGCACGCCTTTGACGATTTTATTGTCAACGATTAACGACTCAATAGCGGTATTGGTATGAATTGTACCGCCTTGTTCGGTAATGACTTTCGCCATTGCCTCGGCAATTTTATTCAGTCCGCCTTTGACATGATAAATGCCGTATTCATGTTCCAAGTAAGACAGCATGGTGAACAGGGCGGGGCATTCCCACGGTGACATCCCCAAGTATTTGGACTGAAACGAAAACACCAAGCGCATTTTTTCTTCTTTAAAATACCTGCCCAGATTGGAAAACACGCTGTGATTCAAGGCTAAATGCGGCACGGCACGGATTAAATCCCATGAAAAAAACGCTTTCCAACTGGAATAATCGCGTTGAATACAGGGATAGAGTTTTTTAAACCGCGCCCCTTCCTGTTTAAGATAGGCATCAAACCCCGCGCTGCCTTCAGGAAACGCCGCTTGTAATTCAGCCCGCATTTTGTCGCGGTCGGAATACACATTCACGCTGCGATCTGAAAATAACAGGCGATACATGGGATCCAGTTTAAAAAATTCCAGATAATCTTCGCTGCGTTTATCGCACAGCTGAAACATTTCATCCAGAATGTATTTCATCAACAGAAACGTAGGCCCCGTATCGAACACAAAACCGTCCATATTAATGGGGCGATTACGCCCGCCAACGTCAGAATTTTTTTCAAATAGCGATACTTTAAAGCCGCGCTTGCTTAACAGCATCCCTGCGCACAGACCACCCGGGCCTGCGCCGACAATCACAATATGTTTGGTTTTTGGCATGATAAATAAAATTTGAATTAAGGCTTGTTTGTTAATGTGCCTTTAGTGTGAATGATAGTCAAGACCTAATATCGTTTTTACAGATATGCTCATGTGACCAGATTATTGCTTTATGCAGCCCTTCTGGCAGTGAGACTTTAGGTGCAAAGCCCAATAGTTCACGCGCCCGTTTCAGATTCGCAACATAGTGATAAACTTCTCCCGTCTGCATGGGTAAATCTTCAATTTCGACTTCGATGTTCAGTGTTTTTGTTAAATGCAGACACAGTTGACCCAATGTATGACCTTCACCGCGAGCCAGATTAATGGTTTCGTTACGCACAAGCCCAGTTACCAGACAGTCTATGCCGAGCATAATGCCATCTATGCAATCATCAATATAGGTAAAGTCCAGCACCTTGTTACTGCCGAATACTTTGAGTGATTTGCCGTGTTGTATATTCTGAATGAAGAGAGGAATCACCCGTTCCATACGCCTCAGGTCGTTATCGAAGCGTCCGTAAACATTACTCAAACGGAACACAATATAAGGTAAGTCATAACAGCGGGCATAGCTGTATACCAGTGCCTCACCAGATAGTTTACTGGCAGCATACGCACTGGTAATCTGGGTAAAGTCAGCATCTTCTTCACGAGTTTTAGGGCGATAAACATTACCGTACACTTCTCGACTGCTTGAAAAAATAATCGGCACATTTTGAATCCGACAATATTCCAGAATATGCTGAATCATGGCGATGTTTTCGAGGGCTTTGTGCGGTTCAAGAACTAATTGATGAACCTTGGCGTGGGCAGCAAGATGAACGACTATATCAGGCGTTCCCCAGCTTTTTAGCAGCTGAGCAAGTGTTGTTGAAGCACACGGATGAGTAAGATTGCAATGTGATTGACGAATCAGCGTTGTCCAGCTGTTTGGACGCTGATCTATGCCGTAGACTTCGTGTCCTTCTGCCAGACAGCGTAAGGCTAAATTAGTGCCGATTTGACCGCTGACACCAGTAATCAGGATGCGCATACAGCTTGCAAATGATCGGGGTAACCCGCGTAGTATTGATTAAGAAACACAAAGCGTGATGAACTCAATAGTGAGGAGGCTTTGCCATGCTGTAGAAAATCATCGGCGGCCTGTTGTTCATTGTCTGTAAATGCACTGGCATTATTCAGAATAATCCGTGCATAAAGGGTTTCATAGTGCGGCAGTAAATGCCATAGCTGAGAAACCGAATGGCGGCGATGTAATAAATACGCTTCAGGCAGATACTGTGCAGTTGCGCCGCTGATGGCGGCTGCCAACCAAAAATCCCAATCATCAAAACCTGAGACATTGCTTTTATAACCGCCGACTGTTTGCCACAGACTGCGGCGATACAAAGCGCAATAAGACAATTGATTAAAATATTTCAATCGTGCGAGTTCAAATTTACCCGCAGACCAGTGTTGATTGCTATCGCCGAAATCTTGGCGGTCAGTATAAACCAGCGTGATGCTCGGTTGCGCATCAAGGATTGCAGCACAATCCGCAAGCATTGCCGCATGAATAAGATCATCAGCATCCAGCGGTAAAATGTAGTCGCCCTGTGCGAAAGCAATACCCAAATTACGCGCCGCCGCTGAGCCTTTATTTGTTTGATGAATGGTGCGAATTTTACGATGTTCCTTTGCCTTTATGAGATCGCTAATCACAGCGGGTGTGTCATCGGTACTGCCATCATCGACCAGAATAATTTCAAAGTTTTGACAGGTTTGCGAGCAAACACTTGCCACTGTTTCACGCAGGTAGTTTGCCGAATTAAAGCAGGGAATTATCACTGAAATCAAATTAGCCACCACGGGTATAAAGTAGATTGCATTTTGCACAAACGGGCATCAAGCCGCAGTGTGCAATAGTCTGTCTTTGCTGACTAAAGCGTTCGCCCAACCAGACGTTTGCTACGTTATTATCATTTAGGTCACCCATACGAAACTCAGGGAAAAATTTACATGAGACAACTTGTCCATCGGGAAAAATATCCATGCGGGTAAGAATTGACTGGCAGCGCGTTTTATTTTGTGCCGCTTGATGACTACCGCTGATAAAAGTCGCCAGTTCATCAACGGTCAGCTCAGGATTGTAACGCAGTTTAAGGCGACCTTGCCGTTGTTTCAGTTGCGTCAGCTGTTGCGCTAATTCAGGTATCAGCGCAGTTGACAGCGGATAATTATAAGAATACCAACTCGGTTTTTGAAACAATTGCGGGTCACCAAAATGCTGTTGATAATAATCATCCATTCGTTCATTGGCTTGCTGCGATAAAAACCACGGCAGACTCACATAAAGCGTGTCAACGCCTTCTTCTTCAAGCCACGCAACAAAAGCGTTTATTTGCTGCACCATCGGGTTGGTGATAAGAAAATTGACGGTAATTTCACCCTGATAAGTTCCCATGCGTTTTTGTGCCACTAGCAGGTGTAAACCATGAAGCGTTTTTGCAAAAGCACCTTGACCGCGTACTGCATCATGCTCCTGTTCAAAACCATCCAGTGAAATAGACACTTCAAGCTGGCTCGATAAACTGAGTAAATCATCCAAGCGTTTTTCAATAAACGTGCCATTAGTACATACGCTAGTCCAGCGTTTATCTTCACTGAGCAGTTTAACCAGACCGTCCCAATCACGATAAAGCAACGGCTCACCACCCCACAGATAAACATTACTTTTACGTTCGCGGGTCGCAGCAAGCACTTTGGCGATGATGGCTAAGTCCATATCTTTGCCAGACAGTTGCCGATGGTAGCCGTCGTCATTCCATTGATAACAATGACTACAACGCAAGTCACAGCGATTGGTCAGCTTGAAGGCGATTTCTTCGGGGACTGTCTGAACCTGCCAACTGCCATTGCGAGCGGCGTGTTTATTAGCAAGGATATTCGGGGCGATTTTGCGGAGTTTTTCAAAAGCCGCCGCATCCAGTGCAGCGGCTTGTGTGGATTCATGATGTTCGTCCGTATCATTCAGTAGTTGATCCAGACAAGTATTTAAAACCTGAGCGCATACTTTGGGCGTTTCGCGTAAATAGGTTTCATGTGTGCCTGCTACTACCCACGTCTGCAAACCATTGTCTGCCAAATTTTGCCAGGCATTTGCCAGACCGAGCTGATTATTTTGTTCAGACACCACCAAATTGATTGGAATGGGACAGCGTGCAGGACGATAGCGCATTGCTTGCCATATATAGTTATCGCCCAACGCCTCATGACGACGCATTAGTGCAATATGATCGTACCAAGACTGGGCAATGCGTATCTGCATTTTTATAATGCAATAAAAATGTTGTAACGTGCGTCTCCAATGGTCTGTGGGTCGCTCATGAATCTGTCGAATTAACGCAGTAAAAAAATATTTTTGCGCATTGTTCCATTTTTCCCAATATCGAGGCACTTTGTCTCTCCAGAGATATTGGAATTGTCGCAACGTCTTCGGACACCACGAATCTAACAACAATAAATTTACCTTATCACCGTTACGATCTAATTGTTGCGCCATTTCATAGGCAATCACTCCACCCACACATTCGCCTGCGATGAGGTAAGGACCTTGCGGCTGTAATAGCTTGAGCCGTGTTATGTAAGTGGCTGCCATTTCGCGGACTGAATTTGGCAGCGGTTGTTTATCATCTGCCAGCAAGCCAAAAACTGCCATATCGCGCGCGAGATGGCGCATTACCCGTGTGTATAAAATCATCTCTGCCATACCGCCTCGCCCGCCTGCCACCATGAACAAACTGGGCTGGGTAGAGCCGCGTCGTAACTCAACCACATTGGTCACTTGTGTGTTAGGTGGCGTATCACAAGCGCGTATATACGCAGCCATTAAAGCGGGTGTACCCTGCTCAAACAAACTGGCAACGGGTAGTTTGACTGCAAATTGTTCTTCCAATCGTGCCAATAATAACAAGGCAAGCAGTGAATGCCCGCCGACTTCAAAGAACGCATCATGACGACCTACCGTCGAAACTTGCAATAATTCACCGAATAAATCCGCAATTTTTTGTTCCATTGCATCTTGCGGCGGATCATTGCTGGTTAATGGTTTTAATTCGCCACCCAGTGCCGCATAATTGACTTTGCCGTTATTATCCAAAGGCAATTCGGGCAAGAATACAATACTGGTGGGGCGTAAGGGTTCGGGTAGTTTTGCCTGTAACAACAATCGAAGGTCAGCTATGAGTTGTTGTTCAGAGTCTTCATGCCCTGAAGCAATAACCAAATAAGCGATTAACTGGGTGTGAACTGATTTACTGGCAATCACACAGGCTTTAGCAACCCTCGTATCGTTCATTAACAGGGTTTCGATTTCATCGGGTTCAACGCGATAACCGCGTATTTTCAGTTGCCGGTCTTTTCTGGCGATAAAAGCCAACTCGCCATTGGCATACATTTTTACACTATCGCCAGTGCGATACATAAGTTCGTCAGCGGCATTTGAAAATGGATTTTTGTATAAACTGTTGGCGTTAGCTTCTGGATTATTCAAATAACCTGACATCAAGCCGTCCCCTGCTACCCACGCCTCACCTGTTACGCCAAACGGCACTGGCTTTAGTGTATCATCGAGGACATAAACAGCCCCATGATTCAGCGGTCGCCCAATCGGAATGGCTGAATCAACGTCTGTGGCAGTCACCACATGAAAACTGCTGAAAGTGGTGTTTTCAGTTGGGCCGTAACAATTAATTAATCGCCCATTAGGATTCAAGGCAAGATAACGCTGTGTGTGCGTGCGAGACAGAACATCGCCACCCACCAGTAATTGATGCAGATTTGCCAGTGCGTCGGGTTTGGCATCCATCATGACGGCAAACAGCCCGCTACTCAGCCACAAGGTACTTACGTTATGCTGTGCAATTAAACGGGCGCAGTCACTTAAACTGGGTCGTTTTTCAACAGGTATTACCAGTCGCGCTCCGTTGAGCAACGCACCCCATATTTCAAAAGTAGAGGCATCAAAGGCAAGCGGGGCTAATTGCATCATGACTTCATCCGCAGTCAATTGGGCATAATTAGCCGCGCAAGCCAAGCGCACCACACCACGGTGCGGAATACAAACTGCTTTAGGTTCACCTGTAGAACCCGAAGTAAACATCACATACGCCAAGTCGGTCGCATCAACCGTGACCACAAGATTTTCGACAGGATACAGACTGAGTTCATCAGCCAGTTTATCCAGCATGAAAATTGTCGGCGACAACGATAAAACAGTGCCTGACAGCTCTGTATGGCTGATAACCGCTGCTACGCCCGCACCCCGCAACGCGCTTTCAATACGCCCGACAGGTTCAGTCAACTCAACGGGTAAAAATGCCGCGCCGAGTTTGAGAATAGCGAGTATGGCGATAATAAAGTCAGGTGATGCTGGCAAACAGACCACCACTAAACCGCCCCGCGTAACACCGCGTTGCGTCATAAAGCAGGCAAGCTGGTTTGCCTGATTATTCAGTTCGGTATAACTGAGGCTTATCGCGCCATAATTGAGTGCTGTTTTTTCTGCGTATTGTTTAACGATAGTTTCAAATACGCGATGAATCGGGGTGTCACGCGGATAATCGGGTTTTGCACCCGTCGCAAGACTGAGTATTTGTTGCGTCTGAGCGGCGGTAAGCAGGGGTAATGCGTCAATACGTTCATCGGGAGCGGCAATGATACCGCTCAGCAGGGTACGCCATTGCTCGACTAGCGATTCAATGGCAGGCAAATCAAATAGTTCACAGTCATATTCCAGCTCACCGCCTAACGCGCCGTCTGTTTCCCACACCGTTAAATTAAGGTCAAAGCGTGAGCATCCATTATGCACATTCCACGAATGTGTCTTTAAGTCGGCAAGCGTCCATTCAGTTTTTGGGACGTTCAAATAGGAGAACATGGTTTGCACCAGTGGTGGACGATCTATGCGCCGTGGCAAGCGCAATGCTTCAATGAGCATTTCAAATAGAAAATCCTGATGGGTATAAGCCTCTAATACCGTCTGCCGTACCTGAGCCATCAACTCACGAACGCTCATATCGGCACGAATATGGCTTCTTATCGGTAAGGTGTTGACTAACAAGCCAATCAGCCCTTCCAATTCTTTACGATTACGGTTGGCAATCGGTACGCCGACAATAATATCGCTTTCACCACTAAGCCGAAACAGCAGGATGTTAAAGGCAGTCAGTAAAAACATGAAGTCGGTCAAGCCTTCACGCTGAGCAATACCTTTATATTCGGCATTGAGTTCAGCTCCAAACCTAAAAGCTAAGCAGTTGCCGCGCCCACGCGCACTCGGGTTTTTGGGAATACTGGAAATCATCAATGGCGCGGGCGGATTGGTCATTTTTTCCAGCCAGTATGCCTGTAAATCCTGTAGCACCTGACCTTGCAGCCATTTGCGTTGCCAAACGGCAAAATCGGCATACTGCACCGATAATTCTGATAAAGGCGATGGCAGTCCTGTACTAAAAGCACCATACAATACCCCTAGTTCACGCATAAAAATTTCAAATGACCAGCCGTCAAATGCCAGATGATGAAAGGTTAATAGCAGAACGTGATGCTGTTCATCAATGCCAATTAATCTACAGCGTAGTAACGGGGGATGCTCAATATCAAAAGTCTGGCTTGCTTCGTGTTTGGCAATACGTTCAACATCCGCCTCCGTGGCGGCGTTATCTTGCTGCATGACGATAGCGGACGTGGAGGGCGGCGATACCACTTGCCATAATTGATCTGCATTCCACTTAAACGAGGTGCGTAGCGATTCATGACGTTGCACCATTGCACTCAGGCTGTCTTGCAGGGCGGCTGTATTCAGATTGCCTGTTATCTGAAAAGCCACGCACAAATTATGTTGCGCGTTTGCTTTATCAAGTTGCTCCATGAACCAGAGTCGCTGTTGAGCAAAACTGGCAGGCAGTAATTGCCGACGATCAACACGCTCTATCGGCGGGGTATTGCGTTGTGCCAGTATGCTGGCTCGCACTGCATTAAATAATGAGGAATCAGCCATGTTATAACCCCGAACTGTCGTAATAGCGACAACACGCCGTGCAGACAGGAAACAACTCCTTGCGTAAATGCTCGCGCAGTTGTTTCAGGCGTTCACCGCGCCAGATGGTCAGCAACGATTGCTCATAAATATTACCAATCGGCAAGTCGTAAAAAGAATGGCAGGTACTCACTTCACCACGCGCAGAAATTTCCGCCGCCAGCCACGGCATCGCACAGCGATTTTTATAATCACGCATCAACGACCAGTTTGCAGAAAAATAATGCTGGATATTATCGGCAACGAGGGTGTTTGGTTGACTGTGAAATACAATGCCGCGTTGCGCACACGCTTCGGCAACACGCTGCATTTGCTGGGTCAGGCTATCAATGTCTATACCTGCAAAGACAGCAGGGTCACGCACATAAGCATTTGCACACGGTGTGTGCGGAATACCGAAATTTTCATTCAGTAAGACCGCATAAGTGTCACTTTGTTCACGGGTTATATAGCTTTGACATTCAATGCTCACGCAACTCAGCATATCCAAATCAATGTGCGTCAGAAAAAATGCTTCCACCATTTCAACGTTAGCGGGGGTAACAACATAGGTAATGCCTATTTCAGGATAACGGCTGCCCGTCGTTTTTTTGAGTGCCGATAACGCCGATAAGCCGCGCAAAGCCCGTTTGAATACACCGCGACCGCGTTGTTGGTCATTAATAGCCTCAGGGCCATCCAATGAAATCCATAATCGGGTCGGGGCATTATCTATCAGTTGTTGAGCGTACTTTTCCAATAACGTGCCGTTGGTCGAGAAGGCTAACTCACAGCCGCTATCACGAATCCGTTTGATGACTTGCCATATATTTGGATACAACAACGGTTCGCCGCCAAAAAACTCAAAGCGTGGTTTGCTGGGAAGGCAGTCGTCCACTGTCTGCAATACCAATTGCAAATCCAATATTGCAGGTGCTTGGTGTTGATGATAGCTGCCATTTTCGCCCCATTCGTAGCACATACTGCACCGAAGATTACACTGTTCAAGCAGTTGAAAAACCACTAAGGACGGCGCGTTGAGTACCTCGGATAATTTCATCACAGTATCATCTTTGCATAAGTCTTTACATAATCAACACCATGCTGAGTGCGATTTAAAAGATTAGAGTGTAAAGTTGCTAGTCGTTGAGGGGCATATCCCGATGCCTGCCAATCGGTGAAACTGATACCAAATCCAAGCTGTTGCCATATCGCACCGTTGCGGGCTTCTGCATAACCATAAGGCTCCAGCAAAATCACAGGGGTAGCGGAGGCGAGAGAATCAATTAATGTGCAACCGCCGGGTTTGCTGATAATAGCTTGATTGCGGCGAATTACATCATAAAGCAGATGATAATCAGCATTCTGCTCGCAGGGTACAGATTCTCCGTTGTTAAGCGTGTGCATGGGTGGAAATTGCAATTCGCCGTCAGCATCACGTTGCCACGCGTGCCAGTCGGGTTGTAATTGATAGGCGCAATCATTGGGCTGTAAAAATGCGGCTTCATCGGGGTTATGTACGACTAAATCCAGTGCGAAACCTGCGGCGGCTAATGCCTTTGCACGGTCTTGATAAGTGCCGATACCCCAGCCACCGCCGTGTATCATGACTCTTGGCTGGCGTTGCTCAAAACTCAATGGGGTATGCTGACCAACGCCAATTTCATAAACCAGCGAATTAGAATCACCATGCCATAACCAGATTTCCCTGCCGAATGGACGCAACTGCGGATATATTTTGAATGATGCCGATATGTCGGCATCAATTCGGCAATGATCTATTTGTAAATTCCAGCCCGTTAAATGGCGGTAATGTTCCAAAATAGGCAGCCAAAATCCCGACCAGACAATAAAATGTCGGCAACTTTGGGCTGCCCAGCGTTCCATAAGAACCTGTATTCGTTCTTCATGTAGAGACTGCTGAACATCTCGCGCCATGCGATTAGCGAGTTGTGCCAGTGCGAAATTGGCATGATGCGCCTGAGCATGAGCAATATGGCTGCTCTGCTGTTTGAGGGTATAGAAATCTTCAAGCACTTCCACGCTGACTGTTATGCCAAGACCACGCAGCTGTTGACGAATCAGTAAGGCGGGTATGTACACACCCAGTCCCACTGCCGATGTCAGAATAACAACCTCGGACATAGTCAGTCCTGACTGGCTAATGGCGCACGTTTAGGCATTTGTTCAAGAAATTCTGCCAAGGTATGGATGGATTCCAGATAACTGAATTCCAGCAGATTAAAATCAATCTGAATACCTAATCGCTCTTCCACTTCAAGCATAAATTGCAATAATCCCAGTGAATCAAGACCGACCTCATTAATCAGGTCAGCATCATCACCCAGCTGTTGTGCAAGCTCAGGTTTGTGGGTTAATTTGGCAATAATCTCTTTGATAGTGCTTATGGTTGTTTGCATATAGTCTCCTCTGCGAGTCGGCTATTTTTCACTGCCAGCCCGATACCCATAAAAGGACCAAGTCCCGAATATTGATCAGTAAACTCAAAACACGTCCAATCAGGTAACGCTTTGATTTCTTGCCACACGGTTGCAATACCAACACAGCCGATATTGGTAATATCATGCAGGGCAACCATTTGCGCATATTCACTGAGCATCGCAAATTCACGCCGACACTGATTTTCTTCATGATGGGAATCAATGAAAACCAAATCAAGTGAAGGTAAATTTTCAATGAGCGTTAAGAATTCGGGGGATTGGCTGTTAATGCAGACAAAGCGACTGTGCGGATTGATGGATTGATAGGTCGTCATTGCTGGACAAGGAATAATGTCAACGCCAATGGCAAATTCCAGTGTATGAAAACGCTCAAGCAACTCGACGGTGGCAATATATGAACCGCCATGACGAATGCCAAGTTCTAAATAAGAGCGCACCTTGAGTGTTGCCAGAAATGCAATATAAGGCGCGAACTGTATTGGATATTGCCAGATAAGCAGACCCTGCCCGCAATCATCGTGCAGTGCTTTCGGGAATTCATCAATCCCTTCATCGTTTAGACCTAACGCGGGTAGCAGATTAATTAAATTGTCAGGCTGTGCTAAAAACTCAACATTCGCTTGCCTGATTAATTCCACGCGCGACAGGTTGATAGGCTGCGGATGCAAACTTTTAAGTTGTTTCCATATATTTCGATTCTGAGCAAACGTTTGGCTAGTCATTGAACTTTCCTTTTTAAAAAGTAAAGCAGGGGGGAACTATGCCATTGTTGGCAAAAAAAGACTAACTTAAATTAATTTTTTTGTGGTAAATCATGTTGTACCTGTATGCCAATTAATAAACCCACGGAATCAATTTTTTGGTGCTAAGGCAATAGTTATCATAGACGTTACCGAAATGCTCACTGAGCCATTGTTCTTCTATGCGTATGCGTTGCACTAATACATAGGTAATAGGGCAAACTAAACCGAGTAATGCCAAGCCATCGCCCATTGCAATGCCTGCGGCAAAAAAACTGCTGAGTAAACCTGTGTAAGCGGGATGACGTATCCATTGGTAAGCACCACTTTTAATGAGAACATGACTGTCTTGGGTTGTGACTGTGGTGCTGAAAAATGCTCCCAGACTGAATACGGCATAACAACGCAGTGCGATACCTGTGATAAAAAACGCGACGGCTATTATCTGGCGATTAACCGCTGCTATGGGTAGCGGTAGTAAATGCTGTTGTTTAAGCCAGAGAGCGGCAATCAGCGCAACGGTCACCACCAGCCAGATTAATCGTTCTGAGCGGTATTCAAATTGGGTGGTGGTGGTGAACTGTACGCGGGTTTTCAGGGCGATAGCGATTTCAATCGCTGCCCACGTTGAACCGAGCATTAGCCAGAATAGTTGTATTGAGGTCATAGTGTTGTGTGTTTCGTCAGGAAGCCGCATGATAGAATCTAACTGTCCACTGTACAACACTCTTACCGATTCCTACTATGCCAGCTATCATTCAATTACAAAATGTTTACAAGTCTTATGTCAATGGGCAAATCAGCCAGCCCGTGCTGCATGATATATCGCTGGATATTGATGCAGGCGAATTTGTCGCTATTGTCGGGGCTTCGGGTAACGGTAAATCCACGTTATTGAATTTATTGGCGGGGATTGATAAACCCAGCCAAGGGCAAGTTGATGTGTGTGGTAGTGCGTTGCATAAATTAACAGAAGAGCAGTTATCAGTCTGGCGCGGGGCTAATATCGGCATTGTGTTTCAATTTTTTCAATTATTACCGTCCTTAAGTGTGTTGCAAAATATTCTGTTACCGATGGATTTTGTCGCTACAAAACCAAAACGTGAACGGCTGGAAAGAGCGCGGTATTTATTAGACTTAGTCGGTTTAAGCAATCAGGCGCAACAATTGCCCAGTCAGGTATCAGGCGGACAGCAACAACGCGCCGCGATTGCCCGCGCCTTGGCAAATGATCCGCAACTCATTGTTGCCGATGAACCGACGGGCAATCTCGATGAAGCCACCGCCGACGCGGTATTTGAATTATTTTTAACACTCAATCAGCAAGGCAAAACGCTGGTTATGGTGACGCATAATGAAGACTTGGCAGAATCAGCCTCACGGCGCATCGTCATTCATTCGGGGCGTATTGTTGAAGATCAATTATCGGATTACGTCGTTGAATAGTTTCGCGCATAAAATCCGCGCCGATTTACTGGCACAAAAATCCCGCACGCTGTTAGCCATTATCAGCATTGCTATCGGCATATTTGTGGTCGGTACGTTATTGGGCATGATAGATTTACAACTGAGCAAAATGGATGCCTCGCACAAATTATCTCAGCCCTCGCATATCAGTTTAATCCTCAAAACTGACGCTGATTTTGCCGTTGCCGAGCAGATAAAAACCCTTGCAGGCGTGGCGGGTGTCGATAAATTAACCCAATTCACCGTGCGCTTTAAAACCGCCAATAATCCGCAGTGGCAAACAGGCACGGCGATAATCCGCCCTGATTATCGCGTACAACACTATGATGTCATGAGCTTGCTATCGGGGCAGTTTCCGCATGATAACGCGGTAGCCGTCGAGCGTTTATCCGCCAAAGCCGCAGGGCTTAAACAGAGTGATGCTGTGGTTTTTGAAACTGCGACAGGTGAACAAGCGTTTACCGTCGATGGCATTATTCGGCATCCGTTTGTGAAACCGCCGCCGTTTGGTGGGCAGTTGCATTTTTTTATCGCGCCTGAATCAGCGGCTGTTTTTGGCATTCAGCCGACTACTTTTCGACAATTATTAGTCCAAGTCACCGAGCCGTACAGTGAAGAAAAAGCCCGTTTGATTGCGGGTGACATTCGCGCCAAGTTAAGCGCGTTAGGCATCGGCGTTAATGCCACGCTGTTACAAAATCCTGAACAACATTGGGGCAGACCGTTTTTTTCGGGTATCAATTTAATTTTAACGGTGATGGCGTGGGCATCGTTGGCGTTAAGTTCGGTATTAATCCTGAACACCATTGCCGCATTAATCACTCAACAAACCGATCAGATTGGCATCATGAAATCCATCGGTGCGCGGCGGTTGACTATTGCCCGCCTGTATTTGACCGAAGTGTTTATTGTCGCGTTGCTTGCCTTGGTGTTAGCTGTGCCGCTGAGTTTAGCGGCGGCGTATTTCAGTAGTCAGTGGTTGTTGGATTTGTTCAATATTGACATGGACGGCTTTGAATATTCATCACGCACCGTGTATTTAATGCTTGCAGGTGGCTTGCTCGCGCCGTTATTGGCTTCTGTTTATCCAATCTGGCGGGGTGCGTCGATGTCGGTTCGACAGGCGATTGCCAGTTATGGGCTGGGCGCGGATTTTGGCAGCAGTCGTTTTGATAATTGGCTGGAACGTAGCGTATTCAGTGCCTTGCCGACACTTTACGCGGTCACGTTGGGCAATTTGTTTCGTCGTAAAGCGCGTTTAGTGTGGACGCAAATCGTGCTGATTATTGCGGGGGTGTTGTTTATTGTCATTATCAGCTTGATTACCTCGGTTAATGTGACGCTGGATAACGAACTGGCGCGTAGTCAATACGACGTGCGTTTGGGTTTTAGTAGCGATCAACCCATCGCTGTAGTGGAAAAATTAATCCGCACCGTGCCGCAAACCACAGGGCTGGAATTCTGGAACAGATTACCCGCTGAACTGTCACGCAATGAACTGTTATTGAAGCAATCGGGCAGTTTAGGCGTACAACTGATTGCTTTGCCTGTTGAGTCGGTGATGTATAAACCGTTAATCGTCGCGGGGCGGTGGTTTGAGCAGAGCGATAATAATCAGCAAGTGCTGGTATTGAATGCGGCAACCGCAGAACTGAACGGCATTCAGGTTGGCGATAGCATCAATGTCAATCTGCTGGGGCGATTCAACAGCGCGTGGCAGGTGATTGGTTTGTATCGCTGGTTTGCGGGTTCGGGTTATAACGTAGAACCTGTGTACGCGCCGTTAAGCACGGTTCAAACCGTGACTAAACGCAGCGAAGTCAGTTCATTTGCCTTGTTGTCAGCCAATACTAAAACGCAAGCCGAAGAAAAAACCGTTGCCGATGCCTTAAAACAAGTGTTTCAAGATAATCACATCAAGCTGGATTTTTACACCACTATTGCCAAACTGGAACAACGCCACAACGCTAAAAATCAGTTTCGCCCGATAACCAGTATGTTGTTAGGACTGGCATCACTCATTGCCTCAGTCGGGGCAATCGGTTTGTCTGGCACATTGGCGATTGGCGTGTTGCAGCGCACGCGTGAAATTGGCGTACTGCGTGCTATCGGTGCGAGTTCAGCGGCAATTTTTAAACTGTTTATGCTGGAAGGTTTGTTTCATGGGCTGATGGCGTGGTTTATCAGCATTCCCATTGCCTACTGTGTGGCTGAACCGCTGTCGCAAAAATTGGGGGAAATTATGCTGGGCATACAACTGGATTTTAGCTTTTCATGGCTTGCCGTCGAGCTGTGGTTGGCAATTGTCGCCGTGCTGGTGTTAGTGGCTTCCTATTTGCCCGCGCGTCATGCGACGCGCATTGTGGTGCGTGACAGTCTTAATTATTGATGTTGCGCACAAGAGATTTTTGTCCACGAAAAGACACGAAAAGAGTATGAATGACTGTCAGTCATAAAAATACGCTACTCATCACAGAGGTTGATTATTTCGTGTCTTTCGTGCTTTTCGTGGACTATGGCTTTTTCATGTTTAATGTCGCTTAGAAAAAAACCACATCTGATAAACACTGAGCAATACTTGCAGTCCCATTGAAATGCCCATTAACGCACCACTGATGACGACAACGTAGGCAAATGACGGCACGGATTGGGTAATAAACCATGACAGCGTATCCAGTAGCATCGCCGCAAAGGGAATAATCACCGCGATTCTTTTGACATAAATATTAATGTCACAAAGCAGAAAAATTTTGCCGACAAAAAATAAAATAAAGGCAATGCCGAATAAATGAATATGCGATACGCGGATTAAGGAAGCAGTGCTTGCCGCACCTGCATGAGATACTTCCGAGACACCTTTATAATTGGTTAAATCAGGCAGACTGGGATTAACACTGGGATTATGGCAAGTGATGCAGTCACGATTCAGTATAGGGGCAATTTTTTCTTCGTAACCCGCTTTATCTGCACCTGCTTGTATCCACGCTAAAATTACATCTTTATCGCTTTTGATTTTCAGGTTGGGCTGCATGATGCCGTTAATTGCCGTGCCTAAACGTGTTTGTTCATCAGAGCCATGATAATAAATGGTGACATCTTCAATAGAAATTCCTGCCTTACCGTCACGTCCTTGATGGGTGTAATACAAATTAGCCAGTGCGGCGATATAACCGAGTCCTATCGTGAGCAGAAACACGGTATTTAAAATACGTTCACTGATGGAAATATCTTTAAAGCGTGTATAACGTTCGTCAGCCATTATTGCCTCTTTCATGTTTTGTCAGGTAAAAAAAACGCAGAGACCGACAGTCTCTGCGTTGGAGTGGGGGCGTTAACTCTATAATACTAAACTAAAACGCTAACCAGCCATTCAGCTAAAGGTATTGTTGTAAGGCACTTGTACGCAGGTTCAGCCACGGATGCAGATAAGAAGTCGATTTACCAAACGGTACATACACCAATTCAGCGGTCATAAACTCACTATTGGGTTTGGTCTGAGCATTATCAATACCATCAACAAAAATCGGTTCGCGTACCTCGTTTATTTTATGAATAGAATGTATTTACTATCAAATTGCATCCTTACGCGAGCGGTCTTTATGGTGCAAAATCAAGAAATATTTTTGATATTCATCCTCACTCAACTGCGTTGATTCAACTTGGTGCAAGACGGGTTACTTTTGCACACATTTAAACAGCACAAACATGGTAAATACTATTTACATAGGTGTGTTGTTCTTATCTTATTGATTTTAAATCATAAATGCTCTTAAAAAATTTTGGCACAGCCTTTGCTTTATAGCAAGTCAAGAAAGGTTATTAAAAAAAACCCTTTTTAGCTCAAAAAACCAATGATTATGTGTCTGAATTTGTCATTGTACTGAAAGATAAACAAGTTGTGGTTGATGGAAAATTATTGGAAATAACACGAATTTAATCGTTCTTGCGTATTGCGCGGGAATCCAATAGCGGTTCGTTGCTCCGTGTTTCTACAATACACCGCAGGTGCGGTGAAGACGGTGTTCTCATGCAGTGCGTGGGAACGGGAAAAAAATAAACGGTAACTAAATATGAACAATAAACTAATCAAATTCTTTAACCTCGCAGGTTTAACATGGTTTGTTCCTATCGTTAAACTTTGTGCAGGGGAAAATCCTACGCAACAATTTCGTCAGATGTGGTTGATTATCGGTGTGCCGATTGTCGCTTTCGTGATTTTTTTGGGCTTATGGAGTGCATCTGCCAGTCAAATTCACACCAGTTTAGGCGCAATTCCAGGTCCGAGTGCAGTGTGGCATGAATTTGGTGGCTTAATGGATGATCACACCGCTGAAAGACAAAAAGAAAAAGAATTTTACCAGCTGCAACTGCAAGAAAATAACGAAGCCTTAGCCAAAGATCCTAAAGCGGAGCTTAATACGTTTGTTTATTCGGGAAAATCAACCTTTCTGGATCAGATTTTCACCAGTCTGTACACCGTGTTTACGGGGTTTATTCTGGCTACGCTGATTGCCGTACCGTTAGGGATTTTATGCGGTATGAGCGAGGTGTTCCGCACCGCACTGAATCCGTTGATTCAAATTTTTAAACCCGTGTCGCCATTGGCATGGTTGCCGATTGTGACTTTAACCGTGAGCGCGTTATACCAGACCAGTGATACTTCATGGTTTGAAAAATCGTTTTTAACCTCTGCGATTACGGTGACTTTATGCTCGCTATGGCCGACCTTGATTAATACCAGCGTAGGCGTTGCGTCGATTGACAAAGATTTGGTCAATGTCGGTAAAGTGTTGCGTCTGAATTGGAGTACGCAAATCAGAAAAATCATTTTACCCTCTGCCTTGCCGTTCATTTTTACAGGAATGCGTTTATCACTGGGCGTGGGCTGGATGGTATTGATTGCCGCTGAAATGCTGGCGCAAAATCCGGGTTTAGGAAAATTCGTCTGGGATGAATTTCAAAACGGCAGTTCACAATCGCTAGGCAGAATTATGGTCGCCGTATTCACCATCGGTATCATCGGTTTTATCTTGGATAGAATCATGCAAACGCTGCAAAACCTGTTTTCATTCAGCAAAACGTAAGAGGTGCATCATGGCAGTCGTGCAATTAAAACCTGTGTCATCACCCGTATCAGAGCCTAACCTTATGAATCCATCCAATGATGCCGCGCTACCTATCGTCGAATTGAAAGACGTTTGTAAACATTATGGCAGTAGTTCCATTCTAAAAAACATCAATTTACAGGTCAAAGAAGGTGAATTTATTGCTATTGTCGGTTTTTCCGGTAGCGGCAAAACCACGCTGATTTCTTTAATTGCAGGCTTGCTGCAAGCCGACAGCGGTGAGGTCTTAAAACAAGGTAAAGCCATCACTGAACCCGGCCCCGATCGTGGCGTGGTATTTCAAAATTACTCATTGATGCCGTGGTTGACCGTGTATGAAAACGTCGCATTAGCGGTGGATCAAATTTTCAAAACCGAGTCAGCAGAACAGCGCAAAGCGCGGACTGAAAAATACATTAACATGGTCAGTCTGTCACACGCCATGAACAAAAAACCTGCCGAATTGTCAGGCGGTATGCGTCAGCGGGTCAATGTGGCGCGCGCCTTAGCCGCCAACCCTGATATTTTATTATTGGATGAACCATTAAGCGCGTTGGACGCATTAACACGCGGCAATCTGCAAGATGAAATTCTGCAAATATGGCAGCAAGAAAAGAAAACCGTGATTTTAATCACCAATGATGTTGATGAAGCCATTTACATGGCGGATCGCGTTATTCCGCTCAACCCCGGCCCCGATGCCACTTTCGGGCCTGATTTTCACATTGATATTGAGCGTCCGCGTGACCGAACCGCGTTAAATCATAATGCGGAATTTAAAAGACTTCGTGCTGAAATTACCCGTTATCTAATGGCGATAGGCATGGAAAAAGCAGGTGATATTGCTAAAGAGCAAATCGTATTACCCAATGTACGCCCCAATACCCAGAACGATTATGCCACCCTGCAACCCGCCGCACAGGATTTGGGCAAACCGCGTTATTTAGAATTTTCCAAACTGTCAAAAATCTACCCAACGCCAGACGGTAACAGCACCGTTAAAGTCGTCGATGGTTTTGACATGATGCTGAAAAAAGGCGAATTTATCTCCATTATCGGGCATTCGGGTTGTGGTAAATCCACCGTGTTATCTATGGTTGCGGGTTTAACTGACATTTCCGAAGGCGGTATCATTTTAGATAACCGCGAAGTCTCCACCGCAGGGCCTGACAGAGGCGTGGTGTTTCAAGCACCGAGTTTATTTCCGTGGCTCACCGCTTTTGAAAACGTACAACTGGGCGTTGATAAAGTCTATCCTCACGCCAACAAAGGCGAGCGTGATGACATTGTCGGCTATTATCTGAACCGCGTCGGTTTAGGCGACAGCCTGCATAAAAAAGCCAGTGAACTGTCCAACGGAATGCGTCAACGCGTCGGTATTGCCCGCGCATTCGCCTTATCGCCCAAGTTGCTGTTATTGGATGAACCATTCGGAATGCTGGATTCGCTCACCCGTTGGGAACTGCAAGAAGTATTAATGGAAGTCTGGGAACGTACCCACGTTACCGCGATTATGGTCACGCATGATGTCGATGAAGCCATTTTATTAGCCGACAGAGTAGTCATGATGACCAACGGCCCGATGGCTAAAATCGGCAAAATTGAAGAAATTAATCTACCGCGTCCAAGAACCCGTAAATCATTACTAGAACACGCTGATTATTATCAATATCGGGAAAGTCTACTGACTTTCTTAGCCGAGTGCGATAAAGCACACTAAATCTCCCTGCAAAAACGGTCGGGTTACGCTGTTCGCTAACCCGACTTAAAAACTTGAGTGCTAAAGCTATTACCCCTTACAAGTTAGTATAAGTTGTAATTAAGTCCAACTTCTTTCAGCACTACATTAAAATCACTATTTTTTCTTAAATATTCTATTGATGGATAGTTCATAAACTGCATACTAATCATAATCAACCTTAATAATGAAAAATCCGTAAAGTTTACCAGTGCCAATAGGTGCGATTTTCTATCTTCTTCATTGAAACCATTGTCGTTACTTAGTTTTTCTGTAATCATTTTGACCATTATGTAAAACCCTCTAGTAACGCCAAAAATCTGATCATTTGAATCAATATTATCCAAGAATTCAATGATTAATTTATCCTCTTGATTTTGCTGCCTTAGATTTTCTATTTCATCTTCTATTTTGATTACGGCTTCGCTCCCACATATAATGGCATCTTGGGTTTTAATCTTAAATGAATCGAACAACACTTTCTGAGAGTTAATCATATTAAAAAATAGCGTTTCAAATGATCGAATTTTTTCAGTTTTTTCACTATTTATTAGTTCTTTTCTGAGGTCTGCATTGGCTTCATTTTGTAGGCGCAGTGATTTAATAAGAAGGACTAACGATATAAAACCTAGTAGTGGATTTAATATACCACCAAAATAATCTCCCAGTTGCCCCCATACCGCAGTATCGCTGGAAATAGTGTATTTTAGTTTGAAGTAAAAATTTACAATGTAGGACATGAATACCGTCAAGATTGCAAATACCGCTGCAACTATATACTTATCAATCATTGTAAAAACCTTTAACAATGTATTTAACTATTTTTCCATCTTTTAGTTTTATAGGTTTAACACTAATTTTTAGGTAAATCCATTCTTCATTGTTCAAGCCATTGTTGTGATTTAAATTCTCAGAAAATATTTTCTTAGCTTCTAATGTTACAGCTTTATATTCAATACCGAAGCCGAATGCTACAGTTTCGCTAACATCTTTTAATGACAAGCGTCCGTTCCCAGTATTGATATTCAATCTAGTAATACAAGCAGTTACATCGAGTTTTTCGTTCGATTCTTTCGCATAAAGTGCTTGTACCGTCGATTTGTTAAATGTAGCAAGTGTAGTTTGGTCATTTCTATTTTTTCTATATCTCAACTTGACATCATGACCGAATTTTGTAGATATTTCATGAATATTCTCTAAAGATGATATTCGCAGTTGCTTAATCAAGCCTTCAGTCTTTTCACCAAGCTTATTTATTACATTTTGAGCTTTAACCGATAGCTCTCTAGTTTCCAAATATAATGATTCATTTATGAAATATGTCATTATCTCCGAAAAAGTAGCTTTACCAATTTTTCTAAATTTCTTATCTAACTCTGCATCGTAAATGTCTAAGCTATAAATATGACCATAAGACCCTTTAAAACTCTGCTTTAATGTCGTTCTTACTTTGCTCTTGTGGGATTGTCTTTGAACTACTTGCTCAGTAAGTATTGTTTCAGCTATGTATCGAGTAGCTTCAGAAACGCCTTGCAATGTATCAAGACCTGATTTCATATCTATGGAATACTCTGGAGAGTCTATAACGACATCAAAATCTATTGACATATCATTCCTTTTAAATTATTGATTCTTCGAAAAATTAAAGCATTGTGTTATATAACAAGTAAGCAGATACAATCGCGCATGGAGCAACGCTATGCGGGATTGTATGCTATTAATTTACGCAGGTTTGTAATGGGTTTCGCAAGCTCTACCCATCTTACGGGTTAATGTAACATAGATTGTGTTGCCGACTTCACCGTTACCCTCCCGATAATCAATAAGCAGATTCTGGACTTTGTTAACACTCAGAATCAAGATATAAGGATATGCTGAGACATGAACGCGCTCATTCGCGTAGTAAACGAGCGGATGCTGTTCAATATTCTGCAACAGCGCGGGCAAGCACCATTCGCTAATACAGCATAATGGCGTTATTATTAATACTGTAACAACGGTCAATTTGTGAACGGCGAGAGTATTAAAAACAAATGACCGGCATCATCTAAAAATAATAATTATGAGGAGTTAACATGAACCTAGAAAATAAATTTACTGCCCTACAGCTCGCCATAATCAATGAGCAAGCCGCCCTTTATACCTGTGCTTGTCCTGTTCATATCAGTATGCAAATTACCAATTTGCGTAAATTGTTCGATTATCAACAGACCTGCATGGATATACCCTCCGAAAGCGATACACATTTGCAAGTTCACCAGCGCATTGCCGAAGTCACTAAACTCGCTCATCAGTTGATGGAAAATTGTCTGGATGAAATTCTGGATATGGAAGGCTGGGATAAAACCAAGCTGGAAATGCCTGCGGGGATTCGGACGCGGATAGAAGAGAGTTGATACACAAAAAACCGCAATGGGTTAAACCTGTTACAACAACATGAATGACTGCCAGTCCTTTAAGGACTGGCAGTCATAAAAATAACAGATTTAATACACCACCCAACTGCTAATGCAGCATAGCTTGTGAACTTGTTGATTGCGCTGACTTCACTGTCGTTGACAGGGCGTTGATTTCGCGGGAAATATTGGCATACAGTTCCGTTGTCCATAGCGGAAGTTGTGCGGTGTCGGCGGTTAGCGGAGTGACTCTTGGGTCGTGCGGGGCGATGACGACTTTTACATTTTCCGCGCCTATTTGTGTGGTGAGGATGAACAGTTCTTCTATGGTTTCATCGCCCATCGCAAGGCAACCGATAGAGACGGCTCTGCCGTGGATGAATATATCTGACCCCGGTTCGGTGCGTCCTTCCATTTCTGCATGGAGTAAATCAAATTCGTTTGGGTAGTTGAGTTTCATGGACAGGTGATAATGGCTGTTGGGATTCAGTCCGTCGATGCGGTATATCCCTTCTGGCACTTGTTTGTCGCCTAAGCGCAATTTGGGGCCCGCTACGCCACTGGCTGCCTGTATGTGGTAGGTGTGAATCAGGCGGAATTCTTTGTTATCTCTCGCCCACAGTTCCAGTTTACGTTCCTGTTTTAAGGCGACGAGGGTGATTTCTTTGGGCGGGAAGGATACCTTGGCTTTGGTGAAATAGGCGTTAAGTTTGCGTGTGGCATTGGCTCCGTATATTTGCTGAATATCTTCTACGGTTCTTTCGCCCAGCGGGTTAATGGGCGGGACGTAATTCGGCTTGGTTTGAACCTGTGGTTTTACGGGTGTGATAACAGTCGGTGTCTCAATGGGCTGGTATGTGGAGCAGGCGACCAGTAATGTTGTCAGGGCTAAGCCGACGGTGATTTTGCGTGTTGATTTCATAATGTTGGCGATAAATAAGGTTGGAGATTACTAACCATTTTAGACTATGTTGTCGGGTTGCAATTGCAAAATAACTGATGTTACGCATGAAAAAGCCATCGTCCACGAAAGGCACGAAAAAAATCAACACCTGTCATTCGGAGTCCAAGGCATAACTTGGACTCCGAAACAGGTCATGGGTTAAATCCGTTACAACAGCGTGAATGACTGGCAGTTATAAATGGTACATTGCCCAAAAACACAGGTTTGGCTCACACCCAACGGTTACCTTATTATTTTTTGCTCTTTTTCGTGCTTTTCGTGTCTTTCGTGGACAAGAGCGTCTTATGTCGAGCAGGTTCTTAGTGTTTTTGTTATCACTATCGGCTTTTATTGATTAAAAGCGTTAGAATAAGCGTGTAACCACATAATCAGGAGTGACATATCATGAATAAAGACAAATTAATCAAAGCTTATAGCGAATTCATGCAGCATCTACATGAAGCAATGGAAGATACGTTGCACAGCTTTTCTGAAGCTCTGGAAATTTCTAAAGAGAAAACCAGCCAAAGCAACGAATTAACTGCCGAAGAATTGGATAAAGTTTCCAGCTATGTACAACGTGATATTGAACACGCCGCGCAGGGTTTAGAGCATAAAGCGGATAACGATTCATTATCTGAATGGTTCAAATTTGATGTGGAGCTGATTGAAAAATTCACGCTGGATGCGTTTTTAAGCGTGGCGGATAAAACGCGTATCGAATTGGAAAAAATCAAACAATTAGCGACTAAACACACTTATCACAGTGGCGATATTACCTTTCCGGGTACGTTTATTTGTGACGAATGCGGCAAAGAAATTGCCTTTAAAATTCCCAGTGAAATTCCAGAATGCCCCAAGTGTCATGCGACTACGTTTATTCGCATTTGATATTCAACAACTAAACCTTATAATTTAATTTTATCTACTGATTTCACAGGATCGTAACAATGCGCAGAGTCATATTCAACCAAAAAGGCGGGGTCGGAAAATCCACCATTACCTGTAATTTAGCCGCTATCAGTGCAGTTGAAGGCAAGCGCACGCTCGTGATTGATTTAGATGTACAAGGCAATTCAACGCAATACTTGTTAGGCAAAAAAGTGACCGACAGCGATAAAACCATTGCTCATTTTTTTAAAGATTGTTTGAGTATTTCCTTATTCGGCAACAATAACAGCACGGGTTTAGAAGGCGTAATTCATGAAACTCCGTTTCCGAATTTATATGTTATTCCGTCGCATCCAGAGCTTGAGCCGCTGCAAGGTCGTTTAGAATCACGCTTTAAAATTTTTAAATTAAAAGAAGCACTGGAAAAATTGGAAGGATTTGATTGTATTTATATCGACACGCCGCCGATTTTAAATTTTTACAGCCAATCGGCATTGATTGCGGCGGATAAATGTTTGATTCCGTTTGATTGCGATACCTTTTCCAGAGAAGCGTTGTACACGTTGATGAACGCATTAACGGAAGTGAAAGCCGATCATAATCAAAAACTGGAAATTGAAGGTATCGTGGTGAATCAATTCCAAAAACAAGCCAATCTGCCGCGCATATTAGTGGATCAGCTGATTGCCGAAGGTTTGCCTGTATTAAATTCAATGATTTCACCGTCGATTAAAATCAGAGAATCACATACTGAATCCAAGCCGTTGATTCATTATGTACCTACTCATAAACTGACTATTGAGTATCTGGCGTTACACGCTGAGATTCACGGGAGTTGATTGTGCGGGTCAGAATAAGCCTGTCCAAGCGTAGCGCAGGATGGGCGATTCTGATAATGGATACCTTATGTCGGAAACGTCTGTTTTCGCTGTTGCTTAAACAGACTTATTCCGACTTACGAAGCTAACAATTTAACATTACTTTTTTTCAAAAAAGTAATAACCGCCGTATTTGCCTTTCAGTGTCATATTTTTGTCGTCTTTTTCCACGACGGTAAACACATCAAAACGGCTATTGCCGACCAGTGCAACTTTTAATTTACCCTCTTCTATTTCGTAACTGACGGGCGGTTGGTCGTAATATTTGCCTTCACGCGGAATATGTACAATCGTTACTTTGCCATCTTTAAATATCCAAGTATCTTCACGAGTGACAGGAGCTTTATCGGTTAAGGTATTTTTGCTGGTTTGCAGCTTCCAAGTGCCTTCCATTTCTGCGGTGGATTGTAATGTAACATCAGCATAAACAGCACTGCCAAATACTGACAAACCCAATAACACGGCGGCTAGCTTTAGTTGTTTCATTCTCTTTTCCTATATTAAAATGTACTAATGAAACAATCATTCTACGCACACACTGGCAACAACTAAAGCATTATTAATTTTAAGTTTTTCTATTTCAATGCACCCTGCCAACGACTCACTAAAGTGGCGGCAATGCTGTTACCGAATACATTGGTCGCACTGCGTCCCATGTCCAACACTTGATCTATTCCCAGCAATAACAATAAACCTGCTTCGGGAATATCAAACATCGACAGCGTAGCGGCAATGACAATCAGTGAAGCTCTCGGTACGCCTGCCACGCCTTTACTGGTAAACAACAGTACCAGCAACATCATCAGCTGTTCGCCCAGCGGCATATCAATACCGTAAGCCTGAGCGATAAACAGGGTTGCAAAAGTCATGTACATCATGCTGCCGTCCAGATTAAATGAATAACCCAGCGGCAATACCAAACCACAGACTTTTTCATCACAACCAAAGCGTTCTAATTGTTGTAATAGTTTGGGATACGCACTTTCACTGCTTGCCGTACCGAACGCCAATAACATCGGTTCACGAATATGGCGTAATAACGACCAGATACGCCGCCCGATAAACAAGGTGGCAAAACAGCCCAACAACGTACACAGTAATAATAAGGCAAAATAAAACTCACCGATAAACTGCCCATAGCTCAATAATACCCCGATGCCATTTTGCGCAATCACCGCCGCCATTGCCGCAAACACCGCGACGGGTGCGTAGTGCATCACATAGCTGGTGACTTTCAGCATCACATGAGACAGCGAATCAAGTAATTTCACCGTCGGGTGCGCCAGTTCGCCTAAGGATGCACAGGCGATACCGAAAAACATGGAAAATACTACAATTTGCAGAATCTCATTGTTCGCCATTGCTTCAATAATGCTTTTTGGAAAAATATGCGCGACAAAATTAGTCAAGGTCGGCTTCACATTCACCAAGCCCGTACTGGCATCAACAGGCGGCAAGGCAATATGTAATGAAGAACCGGGATGAAACACATTCACCAGCAGCATACCCAGTAATAAACTGAACAAGGACGCGGAGAAAAACCACAACATGGCTTTAATGCCGATTCGTCCGACGGTTTTAACATCGCCTGTTTTCGCCATACCGACCACCAAGGTGGCAAACACCAGCGGCGCGATAATCATCTTCACCAAGCGCAAGAAAATATCGGTTAATACAGTCAGAATTTCTAAAATCTGCACGAGCGCAGGACTGCCCTTTGCCAAGTTCAAATTGAGTAATTCACCCACTATGACACCTAAGACCAGCGCGATAGCGACGTACAATGTTTGGCGATTGGGTGCGGGAGTTTGATGGGGGTGGCTCATGATAATTACTTATAGTTGTTAGATTCGGTAACTTTATTTTCGCTTAATACCAAAATCCCTGCATTTTATTTTCACCATGCGTCTATTTCGATGGTGCCAAACAACGCCTTCCCCGCTAACACCCATTCAGCGGTGTAGATGAGTAGAGCGCAGTGAAACCCATCATTTACGCGAGTTTTTTATGGGTTTTTCGGCTGATTCTACCCAGTTTGTCGTGGGTGTAGTCGGTTTTGTAGAGTTCGGTGTTGGTGTGGTATGAACATACACATCAAGCAGAGCTTGAAGGTAGGCATTCCCAAGCAGAGCTTGGGAACGAGAAAAAGTATTACCATCATGTCGTAATGCAGTTAAAATTTCATCTTGTTTTAGCATAATTTTTTCTCCAGAAAATAAGTAAAAAATGTAAATAACTGATTCAGTCTCTATTTAGGTACACTGCTGCTTTTGCAGTACCCCACTGATATGCCTTTGTCGCCCCGATGATTTCCACTTTCAAAATATCAGTGTCTCCTCCAACAAAGGTAACTTCCTTTTGACCTAAACGAACACGAACACCTATATTTGGGCGAGTCCGAGTAAGTATGATATTCATCAGAGAAGGAAATCCTCGTTCTTGCTCTTTTTTTATCAATAACGCACTCTCTTTTTCAATTTTTTTCAAAAGTGCCTTTAAAGTTGCTTTATCCATTTGATATTCTCGCTTACCCATTACATCCATTAAGTACAGCCCGTTGTATTCCACATGACCATTTGCGAAAATTTTAATGATGTAAGCGGATTTCCCTTCTATTTCAGGATCAATAGGTTCTTTTGGGTCAACGCTTTGTTCTCTAGGCGAGAAAGGCGAACCAACCGATAGCGTAATAATCGGGCGTTTATCAGCTAAGCTAATTGGGCAATAAAAACCAAGCAATGCTACACATGACACCACGACTAATCGTTGTAATAAATTTAATATCTTCATTTTTTTTCCCAATAATTGGCTTCAAAATCCATAATCCATTCATTGTGAATATTTAAATCCCCATTCACCCATTCGTATTCACAAATACGTTGGGTTTTATGGTTATAATACTCGAATACTCCCCATAAATAAGGTGGACGGGATAAAGATAAGCTCAGTACATTTGGTATAAAATAATCTCTGAAAAGCAACCTATTAAAGTTACCATCAAAATAATATCGATTTTTATAACTAAACACGGTGACAGGAAACGCCAAAGTGGGAAATTGAATCATAGAGGGCCAATCCAATGCCTCTTGATTAGCGAATATCTTATTCATGCGTTTTTCATTAATGCGTTTTATAGCATTATCCACAATATAAACGCCCTGATTATTTTTAATAACCTCATCATCAGCCACACCATCATTATCCAAATCCAATGGCACTTGATAACGCACAAACGGCGTTTTTTTATTAGCCTCCATGCTTTTATTGACGACCTCCAATGTATTAGAGGAGATACCATAGTCCATTACTGAGTTTTTAATATATTCCTCTCTGTGTGCTGGATTTTGAAAACTTTTGTAGTTCGTTTTTTTGTGGTAGTTAATCACCTCTTCCACAAGGTCTTGATTTTGATAACGTGCAAAACTAATGGTTTTAAAATAAATACGCTGAATTTCCTCAGCCGTTAATGGCACGGGTTTTAAATCAGCAAAGCCCTCAAGCAACGGCTCGGTGATTCTGCCTTTTGCAGGATTATTATCGAGATACTCCGTTACGTTTAGCCGTTGCAAATACGCCTCACAAACCTCTATCCCTTGCCCTTTAATCAATTTAAAAACAGGTTTAGGGTGTGATTCTTCTTCTGAATAAGCAATATTGCTGCTCAGAGTAAAGAGGCTTAAAATAATTGGAATCAGAGTGCGTAGGATACGCTGAGACACAAACGCGCTCATTCGCATTAAACGGGCATAACCAAATTGAATTTTCATAATCTTGTTCCTTGTTGGATAAAATGATTATTCATACCACAAACCACCGTTTAACTATCGGCTTAAATACCGCGTAACAAAAAAATCCTTTACGGAACTCAGGCAACGCGCTCTTTGGCGTTAAACCACGAAACGGCATATAAACAATGAACACAAAAGTGATGAGTTCTATGCTTAAGCAAGTTGTATGCCAGCGATAAACTGGCGAATGGCGGCGGGGGTAATAATAATAAATGGCATTAAACGCTGATTTTTTGCCAAACACCGAGGATACACAATGAGTGCAATGCCGTTTGATACGCACGCTTTTTATGTTGAGTTGGTGGAGGGGGATTGGCTGAAAAAACAGCCGAAGCACTGACCAATGCAATTACTAACATTAAACTGGCAAAGAGGAAGAGTTAGCCACCAAACGCGATTTAAAAGCAATGGATACATCGCTACCGTTAATAATGGCACAGACTCCATTTGGCGCGTCTTAAGGGTTTACGAGTGAGTGCGTAGCCCGCATGGCGTGGTTAATCCATGCGAGCTACTGAGAACGTTATTTTCCAGCCGCTGTTGCTTCAGGTACTTCGATTAAACGACCTGATTTCACATCGTAGATATAACCATACACAGGAATATCGGAAGGCACTAATGGGTGGGCTTTAATGCGTTTTACGTCTTCCAGTACGCTTTCTGCCTGATCTTTAATGGTCAGCCAGTTGATATATTTACCCTCGGTTGAACCGCCGCCTTCACAGCAATCATGCCAACCACTGGCATCAACCGACGCAGTTTTTAAGCTGCTTGCCAGTAAATCGCTCATGATGTCGTTGTTAAAGGTTTCCATGCCGCAATCGGTGTGATGAATCACAAACCATTCACGCGTACCCAGCAATTTATAAGAAATAACCAGTGAACGTATTGCGTCATCACTGGCGCGTCCGCCTGCATTACGAATAACGTGCGCGTCACCTTCTGATAAACCTGCGTATTTTGCAGGGTCTAAACGCGCATCCATACAAGTTAAAATAGCAAACTGCCGCGCGGGCGGCATCGCTAAGTCACCTTTATCAAAACCTGCTACATAATCACGATTAGCACTTAACACTTCATTTAATATTTTTGTCATTGTTATATTCCTCCAGTGTGTGAATGATTGATTGACCGCATTAGCCTCATTACCAATCAATACGGTCGGTTTATAATAGCATGGTGCTTAAATGCTGTATAAGCATTTGCTTCATTATGCCTCAGTTGATGGCTGTAAGGTGGCATTATTCCGCTTCATGACTACACTGAATTACTAAAAACTAACACTTAATAATGATTGTAATGATGGTAAACATGACACGGAAAATTTATTGGGGTTTATTGGTAAGCACGGTGACTCGTGTTGCATTTGCTGATTATCCGCTCTATGACACGGAACTGGGCAGATTGTCTGCGGGATTAACCGTGCAGACCGCGACTTTTGGTGAGGTTAATAATGTGTCGGGCAGTCCTGATAACGCCAATTTGAGCAATGGTTTTGTCGAGATAAGCGCGACACCTAAAGTAGAAGCAACTGTTAATTTACCCAGCGACAGCACGCTGTACGGTGGCTTCAGTTATGCGTATAGCGGCACATCGGGGCATGATCCTTCGGGCTATACTGAAAAAAATGTCGATAGGTATTTGCAGGAATCCGATTACACCGAATTGGGTCGTTATGATAATTACCGTGATGAAAACATGACCGAAAATTTGTATGTCGGTTGGAAGTCGGGCAATGTATTCAAGCAATTGGGCAAAGACGCGATTGATATATCAGGCGGCAGGCAGGACTATCAATTAGGTTCTGGATTTTTACTGCATTACGGTGCGGATAACGGCGGCAATCGGGGTGCAGGCTGGATAAACCCAAGAACCGCGTTTAACGATACCGTTATCGCAAAAGTCAATGTTAAAGACCTCACCGCAGAAGGTTTTCATTTAGAAACCCGCCCGCTGAATCCCGCCGAAAAAAGAAATTATGACGGTGCGAATCTGGAATATAAAGTCACTAAAGATGCCAAGCTGGGGGTAAGTTATATCAATACTACGAATAACCGTCCGCTGCACGATGAAGGTTCGACGATTAATTATGGTGAAGCAAATACCAATAATGATACTTATGATGCCCGCGCCGATTTTTCGCCGCACCCTGATGTGACGGTCAGTGCTGAATATGCCTATCAAACCAATGCCGTGACCACGACCATTGATGAATCAACCGACAAAACAGGGGTTCACGCCTCAGGCGGTTTCGGGCAAATTGAATATAAGCGGCAGGATTTGTTCTGGCAACCTGCGATAAGTTACCGTTACGCCATTCAAGATGACGGTTTTGACAGTATGTCACCTGGATTTTCAACGTGGAGTACTTGGTTTCAAGGGGAAATTAACGGCGAGTTTGTTCTGTATAATTCCAATTTAATGACTCATGTCGGTAAGCTGGTACTGACACCTAATGAAAGCCTTGCGTTAAACTTGGTGTATCTGAACTATACCTTTGTCAAACCTGATGCACTGGCGTTGACTTCCGCCGATTATGGTAATGAAGTCAATTTACTCGCCGATTGGCAAGTGACTGACATACTTGGCTTATCAGCAGGCATTGAGGCATTTGTACCCGATGAAGCGGGTAAGCAATATTTGGGCGGTAATAAAATGTGGTTGCAAGGTATGGCAGCGGCAACACTTGAGTTTTAAGCAACAATAGATATTATGAAAAAAATCCGCTCTGATAAAAAAAAATCACCTAGAAAATACACCTTACGCCTAACCTTAACGTCTGCATTTTGCGGCTTGACGCTGTTCGGTGCGATAGTGTTGAGTGTTGTCACGTCGCATGAAGTCGGTGCTTTTATTCGTGAAGAATTGCGCCTTAGACTCTCGGATGTCGTCAATATGATGGCGAGTAAGATTGACGGCGATTTGCATAGTCAAGTACAGACTGCCACCGATCAAAAAAGCTCTGCTTTCAAAGAGCTGCAAAACGAGCTGGTGGAAATGCGGCGGCGCGGTACGGGCATAGCCAATGTCTATACCATGCGTAAAATCGACAACGAGCAAATCATGTTTGTGGTCGATGCGTCGGAAAATAATCTCAGTCCCACAGGGCAGATTTATCCCAATCCGTCCAACACTCTTAAAAACGCACTCAATGCTGTTGCGGGAAGCAATATCGCCTACTCTGAAACTGAACCGACGGCGGATAACTGGGGGGTATGGTTATCTGCTTACGCGCCTATTTTTACATCGACGGGTAAACTGGATGGCATTATCGGTATTGATGTGTCGGCGCAAAATGTGATTGAGCATGAACGGCATTATAAAATCAGCGTCTATGTGATTTCGGGTGTTGTCGTGCTGTTAATGCTGCCCGTCGGCTTTTTTATTGCGCGGCGTATTCGCCACCCCTTGGCGCAACTCACCATAGAAATGGAAAAAGTCCGTCACTTTGAGCTGGATAGTGAGGTCAATATCGTATCGCGGATTCGTGAAATTGACAGCATGGTGCAACAGCTACAGAACATGAAACGCGGTTTACGTTCTTTTAGAAAATATGTGCCTGCGGATTTGGTACAGGAACTGATTGAACTGGGCGTGGATGCCAAATTGGGCGGTGAAAAAAAGACCCTGACTATCTTTTTTTCCGACATAGCCAATTTCACCACCATGTCGGAAAAATTAGAACCAGAAGTATTAGTCGCGTTTTTGGGGGAATACCTTAATGTCATGAATGCCTGTTTATTACAAAATCAGGCGACCGTGGATAAATACATCGGTGATGGCGTGATGGCATTCTGGGGTGCGCCGCGTGCGGTTGAACATCCCGCCGTTAAAGCCTGTCAAGCCGCGTTAGCCTGTCAGCAACAGATTCAGCAACTCAATCAAAAATGGCAGGCGGCAGAGTTAGATTTAGCTTTTCATACCCGCATCGGTATCAATACGGGCGAAGTGATTGTCGGTAATATGGGATCCGATGCACGGATGAGTTACACAGTGATCGGTGATAATGTCAATCTGACCAGTCGCGTGGAATCGGCGAATAAATTTTATGGCACATCGGTACTTATCACTGAATCCACCTACCAGCAAGTAAAAGACCATTTTGTCACGCGCTTGCTGGATTATGCGGTGTTGGCGGGTAAGGCGATTCCGATTCGGCTGTATGAATTGGTGGGTAATATCGGCACAGTGTCCGCCGAAAAATTACAACAGATTGAGGATTATCAACGGGCGTTTCACTTGTATAGCCAACGGCAATTTGCAGAAGCTATCGTGATGCTTGAACAACTGATACGCAGCACGCCAGAAGATCGCGTTGCCCCGTTATTACTGGCGCGTTGCCAACTGTATACAATCAATCCGCCTGCCGATGATTGGCAGGGCGATTATGTGTTACGCAGCAAATAGCTAAAAATTGCCCAGTAGTGCATAGAAAAAATGCTGTTTAAACACCAGCCAATCACCCCACATCAGCAGATGAACGCTCACAATCAGCCAAAACACCAGTTGAAAAGAGACTTTGCGGTTTTTATGGCGTAAGTATTGTTGCGCGAGCAACGCACCGCTCCAGCCGCCGAATAAGGCGCACAACTGTAAACTGGATTCAGGAATCCGCCATTGCCCCTGTATCGCACGGTTTTTATCGACGCGATACAGTAAAAAAGTGCCGATGCCCATCAACACATAAACCAGCAACGGTAAAAAGTTCGCGCTTCGGTACAATACCCACAGCGACAACATCACAGGCAATAGCACGATAAGCATAAAAACCCACGCAACGCGGCGGCGCGAGCCAGACATTATAAAGCCGTCCAATCGGAAAAACAGGCGGCTTGTCCTTGATACACGCCGCTGGAGTCGATCAGATTCCACACGATGGCGTTGCGTATTGCAAACCGTTTGCCTGTGCTGGAAATACGCACCCCGTGATAATCGGTGATAAAACCGCGCGTGGTGACTTGGTGCATTAATTCAGCGCGTGCCGCCTGATTAATCGGTTCTGCGGAAGCGCGCGAGGGCAGGGTGATAAGTTGTTGCCAGTTCAGTTCAAACAGTTGTAAGCCTTGCGCATTGGCGTAATTAAATATCGGGTCGCTATCGGTATTATGCGATAGCAACACAAACGGCGCGTTATACAGGCGTTCGGCTAAGTTGTCAGTATCAGGAAGCAGTGGATAGCCGAGCAGGTGTTGAAAACTCTGGCTGAGGAGTGCGATGTGATCGCTGAGGTAGTTGTTTTCAGGGCTGGGCGGTACGGGAAAGTAGTTCATGCTTTACAGTGGCGAAAAGAGATAGGAGTCCAACAGTTTAACTGCTGGACTCCTGAAAATAGCTACAGAGCTGCAACTTTGGTATCAACAATCGGGGTACTCGATTTGAAATAGTCACGCACACCGCCAAAAATAGCACCTGCCATTTTGTTTTGGTAGTCGGTGTTCAATAAATTCTCTTCTTCGCTGGGATTGGAAATAAAAGCGGTTTCTACTAGGATAGACGGAATATCAGGTGATTTAAGCACCATGAACCCCGCGTTTTGTACTGCATTTTTGTGCATTTCGCCCACCGCACTGCAATTTTTTAATACGCTGTTCGCCACATCGACGCTGGCTTGTTCGGTGGCACTTTGCGATAAATCCAGTAACACCGACGCTAATACATCTTCTTTGTCTTCCAGACTTACGCCGCCGATCTGGTCGGAGGCATTTTCACTTTTTGCCAACCATAACGCCGCTTCACTGGACGCGCCTCTGCGTGACAATACATAAACCGATGAGCCTTTAACGGTGGTGTCTTGGAACGCATCGGCATGAATGGAAATAAATAAATTCGCGTGTGCGGCTCTGGCAATCTGCATTCTTTTCCGTAGACCGACGTAATAATCGCCTTTACGCACCATGACGGCTTTCATGTCAGGTTGTGAGTTAATCAGCTTTGCCAGTTTTTTGGCGATAGCAAACACCACCTGTTTTTCTTCCGTGCCGTTCGTGCCGTGCGCACCGGGGTCTTCGCCGCCATGACCTGCGTCTATGGCGACAACGATTTTATCGTGTTTGACTTGCTGGGCAACGGTTTGTAATTTGGCGGCTTTATGGTTACCCGTAAATACCGCGAACATATTGGTTGGTTCTGCGGGCGGGACTACAGGAAGTGTTTTCCGCTCCAAAACTTCTTTTTTACTGGGTTCAGCGGTGGCTTTACTGGCAATTTCTTTGTTATCAGCAGTCAGTGTTGAATTTTTGCTGATTAAATCAATGATTAATTTATGTTCGTCTTTATTATTGGAGCTTAACGAGAAATTTTTAGCAGTAATCGGTTTTTTTAAATCAATTGCCAAGCGTACATTGTCTTTGGTTTTTTCTAAAACGTGTATTTTAGCGAACAGCGGGTGTGACGCGTCGGGCTGAGTTAAGGCTTGTTCCAATTTGGCATTTTTAATATCAATGACCAGCTGGGAGTTCTGCACGAAAACCCGATGTTTCGGTGAGGCACTGACATCAAAGACCATGCGGGTTTGTTTTGCCGCTTGTGAATAATGTAATGAATTAATATCGACCGCTTGTCCATAGCCGGGCAGTGACAGCGATAATGTTAATAATCCAAAGACAAATAAACCTTTCCCGTGATTTCTCATGGCTACAATCCACAAAATTGATAATCTGGATTAGATTATAGCAGTATGTCATTGTTTTTCCACAATAGATAAAAATTTTTTTAAGCGCAAGATGGCGTATAAAAACTGATATTGCGACCTAAGTCTTGGGCGGTTAAGGAAATAACCATATCGGGTTCGGGTAAAAATCCTGTGCCGCGTTCTGCCCATTCAATAAAACACAGGGTGTTTTGGTCAAAATAATCCCGAATGCCCATCCATTCCAGTTCTTCAGGATCATTTAAGCGATATAGGTCAAAATGAAAAATTTTGCGTTCGCCCAGCGTGTATTCTTCGACCAGCGTGAAGGTGGGGCTTTTGACTGCGCCTTTAAAACCTGCGGCTCTTAAGAAGCCGCGTACCAGCGTGGTTTTACCCATGCCTAAATCGCCTTGTAAAAAAATTACGCCTTTTTCGGGTAGCAGTGTCCACAAGGCGGCACCGAATTGTTCGGTGGCTTCGGTTGACTCTAAATATTTTTGCATTGGTTTTCAGGTGTGCATTTTGTTGATGGTAACAGCGCGATGTAATCAATCGCGCTTATGAAAAAGCCATAGTCCACGAAAAGCACGAAAGACACGAAAAATAAAAATCTGTCATTCGGAGTCCAAGGTATGACTTGGATTCCGAATGATGGGCAGTTCAAGTACCTATAAATACAGGCAAACCATTTCAAAAACACAGGTTTGGCTTACTACCAACGGTTACATCATTATTTTTTAATCTTTTTCGTGCTTTTCGTGTCTTTCGTGGACAAAATCTTTTATATCGAACTCAGGTCATTCATATTGCGCCTGAGATAAGGCATTAAATCACTGGCAATCAAGCCGCGTTCACCGCCTGCTTCGGCGGCTTGGTCGGCGGCTTTACCGTGCAGATAAGCCCCTTGTTGCGCGGCTTCTTGCAGGCTTAAGCCTTGTGCAACCAAGCCCGCTATTACTCCCGTTAATACGTCGCCCATACCGCCTGAAGCCATGCCTGCATTGCCTGTGTTGGCTACGGCGACTTCTTCGCTACCGGCAATTAATGTACCTGAGCCTTTCAACAGTGCTACGCCATGATATTTTGTTTGCAGTGCTTTGACGGCAAGAAAACGGTCTTGTTGTATGGCGGCGGTGGTGCAGTTTAATAAGCGGGCGGCTTCGGCAGGATGCGGCGTTAGAATGCAGTCATAGAAAGGTATTTCTTTATTACCCAGCATGGTTACTAATAGATTCAAGCCATCGGCATCAATAATCAGCGGTTTTTGTGCAACGAAGGCGGCGGTTAATAATTCACTTGCCCACGCGCTTTGCCCTAATCCTGTGCCGATAGCGATGACATTGGCTTTTTCTATCAGCGGCAGGAGTTGTTCGGCGGTTTCCACGCCATGACACATCAATTCAGGGCAGTCGATATTCATAAAACCAGCGTGGCTGCTGCGTGTTGCGATACTGACTAAACCTGCACCTGTGCGTAATGCCGCTTGTCCTGCCAGACGCGCCGCGCCTGAATAACCGTCATCACCGCCGATAATGAGTACATGACCGTAATTACCTTTGTGCGTAGAACGCGGGCGGCGGGGCAACGGCTTATGAATCACACGCACGGCGGCAACGGTTTGCGTGGCAAACGCCGCTTCGGGTATCGCTAAGGACGCATAACACAGTTCGCCGCAATAATCCGCCGCCTGTCCTGTAAATAAGCCTTGTTTGAGCGCGATAAATGTCACTGTTACATCGGCTTTAACCGCTGCATTCATGATATTACCTGTGTTGGCATCCAAGCCTGAGGGCATATCGACTGCCAATACAAAAGCAGAGCTGTTGTTGATGGTGGCGATGGCTTCTGCATAAATCCCTGTGACAGGGTTGTTCAGACCTGAACCCAGTAAAGCATCCACAATAACATCCGCGTGCAAATCCAGATCAGCTTGAAAAGGCACCAGCAAACCCTGTGCGGCGACATAGTGTCGGTATGCGGTCAGCGCGTCACCCTTGATTTTTTTAGGGTCGCCGATAGTGACCGCGCACACCGTGAAGCCTGCTCGCAATAACAAAGAGGCGACAATATAACCGTCACCGCCGTTATTGCCCGTGCCGCAAAATACGGCGACTGATTGTGCGTCAGGACAACGGCGGGTCAGTTCTTGAAACACCGCATAGCCCGCACAGCTCATTAATTCAAAACTGTCGATGCCGTGCTGCTGCATAGCGAGTTGTTCTAATTCTCTGACCTGCTCATTACGGTAAAGTGATATAGGTAATTCTTGCATCATGACTCCTGAGTGATTTTTGCTAAAGCCGCCAATACTTCGGCTGATAAATTCGTTTGTCCCGTCTCAAAACACAGCGCGTCCGTTTCTTTGCGCAACCATGTAAATTGCCGTTTTGCCAATTGCCGCGTGGCAATAATGGCGGTTTCTATCAGGGTGGCTTTGTCGATGTCACCGTGTAAATAAGACCACGCCTGCCGATACCCGACCGCCCGTATTGCGGGCATAGTGTCGTTCAAATCACCGCGTTGGTACAGTGTTTCGACCTCGGCGATAAAGCCCTGCTCCAGCATAGTCATAAATCGCTGGGCAATCACACCGTGCAGAATTTTACGGTCTGAGGGCGCAATGATGATTTTAATCACCCGATACGGCAGTGCAATGACAGGTTCGGCGGTAAAAAATGAGCTGAGCGACTTACCGCTAATCGCATACACTTCTAATGCCCGTTGTACACGTTGCGGATCATTGGGATGAATTCGTGCGGCGGCGGCGGGATCAACGGATGCTAAACGTTGATGCAGTGCGTCTTTACCCAGTTCAAGCAAGTCTAAGTCAAGTTGCGCACGAATGACAGGATCGGCAACAGGCAACACCGCTAAACCATTGCTCAAGGCATTAAAATACAGCATGGTTCCGCCGACTAAAATCGGCAGTTTACCGCGTTGACTTATATCCGCCATCAGCGCAAGTGCCTGATTTCTAAACTGTCCTGTCGAAAACGACTCGCTAGGATCAATAATGTCTATCAAATGATGAATAACGCCCTGTCTTTCTTCCAGCGTCGGTTTTGCCGTGCCGATGTCCATGCCTTTAAATACCAATGCCGAGTCCACGCTGATAATTTCGCCATTCAGTGCGTGTGCCAGTTGTACCGCTAATGCCGATTTACCCGACGCAGTCGGTCCCATTAAAAACAGGGCAGGGGGGAGATTTTCCATAATAGGTGTATTCATAATAAAGGCGTTGCTCGCGCTACTGACCGCGCAGAAAAAATTTATCCAAATCCTGTTTGGATAAGGCGACCCACGTCGGACGACCGTGATTGCATTGCCCGCTGCGTTCGGTGTGTTCCATATCACGCAGTAAGGCATTCATTTCGGTGATGGTCAAACGGCGATTGGCGCGTACGGCACTGTGACAGGCGACGGTGGCTAATAATTCGTTAGATAGGTTTTGTATGCGTTCGCTGATGCCTTGTGCATTGATGTCGGCTAATACATCGGTGATTAATCCTGCTACGTCTGTGCCTGCTAATAACGCAGGGCTGGCGCGTAATACGATGGTGTCCAGTCCTGCGCGGGTAAGTTCAAAACCCAAGGAGAGAAAAAACTCGTGCTGGTGTTCGACTAATTCAGCTTCTGCCGCGCTGACGCTGATTTTAATCGGCAGTAATAACGGTTGACTGGCAATAGCACCTTGTTGGCATTGCTGTTTCAGGCGTTCATAGGTAATGCGTTCATGAGCGGCGTGCGCATCAACCAACACGATACCCTGCGCGGTTTGCGCCAAAATATAAATGTCGTGCAAGTGTGCGATAGCAAATCCCAGCGGCGGTATGCTTGAACTGTCGGCTGGAGGCAATACTGCACGTTCATCTTGGGTATATAAGGCGGAATAGGCGTTGACTGTTTCCGCGACATTAAACGGCAGCGATGTTTGTTCGGTGGGAAAGTAAGACGCGGCGGGCGCAGTATTGGCTGACGGGTATGCGCTGGGTGCGGCGTAACCTGTTGGGCTTTTGGCGTGGACTGCGCTGTCTATGCTGTCATGGTTGTTCGTGGCAGGTCTGACCTGTGCCAAGGAACGATGCAAAGCACTGAATAAAAAATCATGCACTAACCGCCCTTCGCGAAAGCGAATCTCCTGTTTAGTGGGGTGTGCATTGACATCAACCAAGCTGGGATCAAGGGTCAGGTATAAGACAAACACCGACTGTCGCCCTGAAAATAATACATCCTGATACGCCTGTTTAATGGCGTGGGCGATTAATTTATCGCGTATCAACCGCCCGTTGACGTAAAAAAACTGCATATCGGGCTGACTGCGTGAAAACGTCGGCAAACTCACCCAGCCTGTCAGTTGTAAGCCTGAGGCGGCAACGTCAATCTTCACCGCGTTATTGATAAACTCAGAGCCGCAAATACCCGCTATACGGTATTCCTGTTCGGCTTCACTCAAAGCAGGTTTGAGTTTCAGTATATCTTTCTGATTGTGTGTCAGGGTAAAGCCGATATGAAACCGACTCAACGCCAGTTTATGCAGTAGCGATTCAATATGCGCAAATTCGGTTTTTTCGGTTTTAAGAAATTTGCGCCGCGCGGGGGTGTTATAAAATAAGTCACGCACTTCCACGGTTGTGCCTTGCGGGTGCGGATCGGGTTCGGGGTCTGCGTGTTGTTCTGAACCATCGGCACTGACGCGCCACGCACACGGCGCATCGGCAACACGCGAAATCAGCGTCAATCGAGCAACTGAGCTGATACTGGGCAAGGCTTCACCGCGAAATCCCATACTGGTGACGTGTTCCAAATCGTTAAGATTGGCAATTTTGCTGGTGGCGTGACGCGATAGAGCCAACGGTAAGTCTTCTTTGACAATACCACAGCCATCATCCCTGATTTTTATCAGCCGACTGCCGCTTTGTTCTATGTCGATGGTGATGTGGGTCGCCCCTGCATCAAAGCTGTTTTCCAGTAACTCTTTGACAACGGTACTCGGTCTCTCGACCACTTCACCCGCTGCAATCTGGTTAATCAATTGAGTGGGGAGCAGATGAATGCGCATTATTCAGCCTAAAGCAAAAGAAAGTTATTTTCTGATGTTACGCACAAGAATTGTTTGTCCACGAAAGACACGAAAAGCACGAATAAGAGTAAAAAATAATCAGGTCACCGTTGATAGTGAGCCAACCCTCTGTCCATCATTCGGAGTTCAATGTATGACTTGGATTCCGAATGACAAATTTTGATTTTTTTCGTGTCTTTCGTGCTTTTCGTGGACTATTGCTTTTTTATGCGTAACAGCGGTTATTTTAACCGAGATAGCCCAAAGTCGCTAACCACAAGGTGCGGGATTATTGGGTGTGTTTTTGATAGAATACCGCACTGAATCTATATTTTAACTAGCCAATGGTAAAAAACGATGCCACATAGACGCTTTAAAACGAGTATTCCAAAATCGCATATTACGACATTGCCTGATTTGGGCATGGATAAACAACACATGGAGGCTGATTTTAAACGCTATTACGGGCATAGATTGGGGCGTGATGAAAACTGTCTATCATTGCATTATGCCTATGAAGCATTGGCGTTGGCGATTAGCGACCGCCTGACCGAACGCTGGAAAAAAACCTACAATGCCTACAAGGATGAGGATTGTAAAAAAGCCTATTATTTATCAATGGAATTTTTGATGGGGCGTACCCTCAGTAATGCCATGATTAATTTGGGCATTAATGATGTTGTTGATAACGTGCTGTACGACTTGGGTTTAGACCTTGAAGAATTAGTAGAAGCAGAAGCCGATGCGGGTTTGGGTAACGGCGGCTTGGGTCGTTTGGCAGCGTGTTTTATTGACAGTTGTGCGACCTTGCAACTGCCCGTCACAGGTTACGGCTTGCGGTATGAATACGGTATGTTTTCTCAGGATATTGCTAACGGTGAGCAGGTGGAAAAACCCGATCATTGGTTGCGTAACGGCAATGTCTGGGAAATTGAACGCCTTGAATACACGCAAAAAATTAAATTCGGCGGGCATACGGAATGCCATATCGACGAAAACGGGCATAAGCGCGTATGTTGGGTAAATAGTCATGATGTGCTGGCGGTGCCTTTTGACACCCCGATTCCCGGTTATCAGAACGGCACGGTGAACACGCTGCGCTTATGGAAAGCCGCCGCGACCGATGAATTTGATTTGCAGGAATTCAATGAAGGCGATTATGCCGAATCAGTCGCCGCAAAAAATACCGCCGAAAATATCACGATGGTGTTGTATCCGAATGATGCCAACGAAAACGGCAAAGCCTTGCGCTTACGTCAACAATATTTACTCGCGTCTGCCAGTTTACAGGACGTATTGCAAACGTGGGTCGGTCGGCATAACAATGATTTCACTGATTTTGCCGCGAAAAATTGCTTCCAGTTAAATGACACCCATCCCAGCATCGCGGTTGCCGAATTAATGCGCTTGTTGATGGATATTCATGGCTTATCGTGGGATAAAGCGTGGTCAATTACCCGCGAAACGATGGCGTATACCAACCATACACTCTTACCAGAAGCACTGGAAAAATGGTCTGTGGGTTTAATGAAAGAGCTGTTGCCCCGCATTATGGAAATTATTTTTGAGATTAATGCCCACTTTCTGGCAGAAGTCTCTACCCATTGGCCGGCTGATAAAGACCGCTTAACGCGGATGTCACTGATTGAAGAAGGTCACGAACAGAAAGTAAGAATGGCTTATTTAGCCATCGTGGGCAGTCATTCTGTCAATGGCGTTGCCGCGCTGCATTCCAAATTATTACAACAAGGTTTGTTCCATGATTTCTACGAATTGTGGCCTGCAAAATTCAACAATAAAACCAATGGGGTGACTCCGCGTCGCTGGTTGGCAATGTGTAATCCCGAATTAGCCGAATTAATCACCGACACCATTGGTGATGGCTGGGTAAGGGATTTGTCGTTACTGAAAAAATTAACCCCGTTCGCCGAAGATCAGGCTTTCCGTGATCGTTGGCACAAAGTGCAGCAAGATGCGAAGCAACGGCTGGTGGAGTTTAAAAAACAGGAGCTGGATATTGATTTAAACGTGGAAGCGTTGTTCGATGTGCAGGTAAAACGGATTCATGAATACAAACGCCAGTTATTAAATGTGCTTCATGTGATTCATTTGTATGACCGTATTAAACGCGGTGAAACCAAAAACTGGACAAATCGCTGTGTGTTGATTGGTGGTAAAGCCGCTCCGGGGTATTTCATGGCAAAACGCATTATCAAGCTGATTAACAGCGTTGCCAACGTCGTTAATAATGATCCCGATGTCGGTGATAAATTAAAACTGGTGTTCCTGCCGAATTATCGCGTCTCGGCAATGGAAAAAATCTGCCCCGGTGCGGATTTATCCGAGCAGATTTCGACGGCGGGTAAAGAAGCCTCAGGCACGGGCAACATGAAATTCATGATGAACGGCGCAATCACCATCGGTACGCTGGATGGCGCGAACATCGAAATTCGTGAAGAAGTCGGCGATGATAATTTCTTTTTATTCGGTCTGACGGAAAATGAAGTGGAAGATTTACGCCATCATTATGACCCTGTAGGTATGATTCATCAGGATGAAGACTTGCAGCGCGTGATGAACTTGCTGGAATGCGGACACTTCAATCAGTTTGAACACGGTATGTTCGACTGCATTATTGATTCCATCAAAAGCCCTAATGATCCGTGGATGACCATTGCCGATTTCCGTAGTTTTGTGAATGCGCAAAAACAAGTGGAAACCGCGTTTCAAAATAAAGAACGCTGGACGCGCATGAGTATTTTAAATACGGCGAACAGCGGTAAATTTTCCACCGATAGAACCATTGCTGAATACAATGATGAAATCTGGAAACTCACGCCGATTCACGTTGATAACAACTACAACTAATGCTGCATATCGTTTTGTATGAGCCTGAAATTCCCGCGAATACAGGCAATATTATCCGCTTGTGTGCCAACACAGGGGCGCAATTACATTTAATCAAACCGTTAGGATTTGAATTGGATGACAAAAAATTGCGCCGCGCAGGGCTGGATTATCATGAATGGGTGGCGGTGCGTCTGCACGACTCGCTCGCCGCCTTTCTGGAAGAGGTTAAACCGCAACGGGTCTTTGCGCTGACCACTAAAGGTCGGCGTATGGTCAGCGAGGTGCGTTTTCAGGCAGGTGATGCGTTGTTGTTCGGGCCTGAAACGCGCGGCTTACCTGCTGAGGTATTAGCCGAGTCAGGCGAAGCACAGTGTTTATATTTGCCGATGACCGCGACCAGCCGCAGTTTGAATTTATCCAATACCGTGTCGATTGTGCTGTACGAAGCGTGGCGGCAGTTGGATTTTGCGGGGGCGTTGATTAAGTAATAAATGACTGCCAGTCCTTTAAGGACTGGCAGTCATCATTACGATTCTGATTTTTGTTCGCGACCGAGTAGATTTTGTACGGCGGTCAACGGGTCTAAGCCTTCGTATAATACTTTGTAGGTTTGTTCGGTAATCGGCATTTCAATACCGTGTTTTTGCGCTAACAGATAAGTCTCTCTTGCCGCAAATACACCTTCAATTTCCTGCCCGATTTCCGCTGTTGCTTCTGTTCGGTCTTTGCCTAAGCCTAATGCTAAACCGAAACGACGGTTACGCGATTGATTGTCGGTACAGGTCAATAATAAATCACCCAAACCCGCCAAGCCCATAAAGGTATCGGGTTTACCACCCAATTGCACACCTAAGCGGATAATTTCCGTTAAGCCGCGTGTAATCAGTGCGGCTCTGGTATTGGCTCCAAATCCCAAGCCATCGGCAATCCCTGCGGCAATTGCCAGTACGTTTTTAACCGCTCCGCCGACTTCCACGCCGATCACATCGGAGCTGGTATAGGTGCGAAAGCGTCCGCCGTGCAGCATATCGCTTAATTGATTGGCAAACTCAGGTTGATTGGCGGCAATGGTGATAGCAGTGGGTAAATCAGCGGCAACTTCACGCGCAAAAGTCGGGCCTGACAAAATGGCGGCGGGGGTGTCTGTGCCGTATAAATCGGCAACGACTTCATGAAGCAGGCTGCCGTCATCTGGATTAAAACCTTTGGTTGCCCACGCGATTTTAACGTCACGCGATAAATATGGTTTGAGTTTAACGAGTATGTCTTTGAAGCCGTGACTGGGTACGCAGACCAATAATAAATCAGAAAAAGCGGCAATCTCTGCCAAATCACCCGATATATGCAGATTATCGGGAAAAGCCAGACCTGATAAAAACTGTTTGTTTTCTCTATCGCGGGTTAAAGCGGCAACATGAGCGGGATTATGTCCCCACAATAGCACTTGGCAGCCATTTCTGGCTGCCAAGATAGCAAGAGCAGTTCCCCATGAGCCTGCACCCAGCAAGGCTATGTTTTTATTCATCAAATGAATTAATTGATGGTAGGTGAGGCGGCTTGTTGAGTTTGTTGCAAGTGTTGCGCATACAACGCATCAAAATTGACAGGAGCTAATAACAGTTGCGGAAAGCCGCCTCTGACGATTAAGTCAGATACCGCTTCTCTTGCGTAAGGAAACAGGATGTTAGGGCAGAAACTGCCGACCATAGGCCCCATTTCTTCATCACTGAAACCCGCTAACGCAAAAATACCCGCTTGATTGACTTCAACCAGATAAGCAACGGTGTCTTTGTTTTTAACAGTGATGGTCAGTGTCAGGTTGATTTCAAAGAAAGAATTATCCAAAGGTTCAACATGAGAGCCTAAGTTAAAATCAACAGAGGGTTCCCATTGTTCAGTAAATATTTTCGGTGAATTGGGGGTTTCAAAAGACATATCTTTGGTGTAAATCTTTTGAATAGAAAATTGTTTTTCTGTCGCGTTGTTATCTTCAGCCATAACGGATTATTTCCTGTTTAAGAATAATTAAATGAAAGGGTGTTATTTTTTGTGTTTAGCCGCCATTTTGACAGGCAGTTTATAATCGTTTTCCCATGCAGCCATACCGCCTGTGATGACGAAAACCTGTTCAAAACCTGCTTTAGTGAATATTTTTCCTGCGGAAGCAGAGCGTGTACCGTTTTGGCAGACCACTAATATCGGTTTGGTTTTTTGTTCGGTCAGTTTGGCTAATTCTTCGGGCAGTTTGCTTAATGGTATGTTGGTCGCCTGTTCAATATGGCTGACCACAAATTCGGGGGCTTCGCGGACATCAATGATAAGGGTGTCGCTGTCGTTCATTTTAGCCACGGCTAATAACGGCGAAACCGCTTTTGATTTATTAAATGCACCGTCAAAGGCTTCTTGTATTAATAAATAAGTCACCACGGCAAGTGCCAGAACTAAAATGTAGTGATTTAAAATAAACTCTATGTATCTATCCATATTAGGTAATCTTGTATTTTATATAAGTGAAAGGTAAAACAAATTAATGCGAAGAACAAAAGACTTCACGCATCATTTCAATAAGTTTGAGCATCCGTTCATCATCAATAAAGTAATAAACACGGTTGGCTTCTTTTTTACAGCCGAGGATATTTTTTTCTTTAAGAATAGACAAATGCTGAGAGATATTACTTTGACTGGTACCGACCTGTTCAACAATGTCCTGTACACTGATGGATTTATTGCCGAGCAGACAGAGTATTTTCAGACGTAAGGGATGGGACATGGCTTTTAAGCAGCGGGCGGCTTTAATTATATCGGCATCATCATACAAAATGTGCGGGTCTTTATTATTCATTATAATTACTAATACTACGAGTTGATGACATCGGGTTGTAAAATAACGCTATGACTTAATCGTTGGCGCATAAGCGAATACCAAGCCTGCGTTAAATTTTCAAGCGGTTAGATGAGGCTGATAGGTCTATTCATAAGCCGTTTTAACCACGCAGACCAAGCGAACTCCCTGCTGATTTTAGAATGCCAAAGGCAACTAAAAAAATCGAACATCGGGTATAATATCGCTTGAGTGCTTTCGTGTAAAAATACAAAAAACCAGCAAATCTGGCAAAATGATACCTTATTTTTAATCGTTTTGGGTAATTGATAATATAACTTGAGTTTATGCCCATGTGCGTCATGCGGGCTTTTTTAGTTTTTGGAGAAATGAATGTCGAATAGACCCAAACCGTTAGTATTGCTGATTCTTGATGGATTCGGCTACACACAGGACACAGAAAACAACGCCATTGCTATGGCAAACACCCCTTGCTGGGATAAGTTGCAACAAGAGTACCCGATGACCTTACTGGATTGTTCGGGTCAATCTGTCGGCTTGCCCGGCGATCAAATGGGCAACTCCGAAGTCGGGCATACGCACATCGGCGCAGGTCGTTATGTGCCGCAGGATTTTACTAAAGTGAATAATGCTGTTGAAGACGGCAGTTTTTACAGCAATCCCGTGTTATGCCGTGCGGTTGATTTAGCTAAAACCAGCGATAAAGCCCTGCACATTATGGGCTTGCTGTCTGCGGGTGGCGTACATAGTCATGAAGAGCAGATTATGGCAATGGTTGAGCTGGCGGCGAAACGCGGCTTAACTAAAATCTATTTACACGCTTTCTTGGATGGACGTGATGTACCGCCTAAAAGTGCTGCGTCATCACTTGAATTACTGGATGCAAAATTTGCCGCTATGGGTGTCGGGCGTATTGCGTCTATCACAGGGCGTTTTTATGCAATGGACAGAGACAACCGCTGGGACAGAGTACAGCGCGCCTACAATTTAATCGTTAAAGGTGAAGCCGAGTTTAGTGCCGATTCCGCATTGAGCGGGTTGCAAGCCGCTTACGAACGTGGCGAAACCGATGAATTTGTGTTGCCCACCGCTATTTTGGATGCCAATCAAAAAGCAGTCGCGCTTGAACCGCATGATTCCGTGGTGTTTATGAATTTCCGTGCTGATCGTGCGCGTGAAATTTCACAAGCGATTACTGCTGAAAACTTTGATGGCTTTGAAAGAAAGCACGCCCCGCATTTGGGTTATTTCTGCACGCTCACTGAATACCATCAAGCCTTTGACTATGACATTGCTTTCCCGTCAACCGACATGAAAAACGGCTTGGGTGAAGTATTGGCAAACGTAGGCATGACGCAATTAAGACTGGCGGAAACCGAAAAATACGCCCACGTTACTTTCTTTCTCAATGGTGGAGTCGATACCCCGTTTGCCGGTGAAGACCGCATTTTAGTGCCATCACCACAAGTCAGAACCTACGATTTACAGCCCGAAATGAGTGCGCCTGAAGTGACCGACCATTTGGTTGCCGCGATTACTGGCGGCAAATACGATGTCATTATCTGTAATTATGCCAACTGCGACATGGTCGGTCATACGGGTGTGATACCTGCGGCTATTCTTGCCGTAGAAGCGGTAGATGCGTCCTTGGAGCGTATTGTTGAAGCCTTAAAAAGTGTCGGCGGACAATTGTTATTGACTGCGGATCACGGCAATATCGAACAAATGGTCGATAAAACCACAGGGCAACCCCATACCGCACACAGTACCAACCAAGTACCGTTAGTCTATGTTTGCGGCAATCATCCCTTAGCCTCAGGTGGCAGTTTATCTGATCTGGCACCGACTATGCTGGACATTCTGGGCGTTGAAAAACCGATTGAAATGACTGGCAGATCGCTCATTTGTGAATGAGAAAAAGCTGATTTTTTGTTTATTGCTCAGCCTCTCGATTAACGAGGGGCGGGCTGAACTGTTAGAAAAAAGTAGCGAATTACACGAAGTTCAGGCGGATATTGATGTTGCCAAACAAAATATGCGCCGTATTGAACTAAAAAAAGCCGACTTGCAAAATCAGTTGGCAGAAGTCGAAAAACGTTATGGCGAAATAGCCGCCTCATTAAAAACCCTGCAAGCGCAAATTGAACAAACCCGCCAAAATCTGGGCAAAAATCAACAGGACAGAATTATTTTTCGCCGTGAAATAGATAAGCAAAGCAAGGAATTGGCGGTGCAAATAAAATCAGCCTACACGATGGGGCAAAGAGACAAACTGAAAATCCTGCTAAATCAACAAGACCCCGTGTTATCCAGCCGAATGATGCTATATTACAATTACATTAATAAAGTACGCTTAAAAAAATTGAGTGATCTTAAATTAGCCATTCAGTTTCAAGGACGGTTGGATCAGCAAAAAGACACCGAAACCAAACGCCTCGAACAAAGTCTCGAACAAAAACAGGCGGAGCAGGTGGATTTTGATGCGGTCAAACAACAAAGAAGCGAGTTGCTACAGCAATTACTGCGTGATTTTTCTTCACGACAGCACCAGTTGGCTGATTTAAAAGAAAGTGAACACAAGTTGAAAGGGCTGATTAGCAGTTTACAGGATGAAAAAAACGCGCTCAGCAATAAACCCGTTGAGCCGATTGAAGAACCCGCCAAGCCTGTGCCGGAAACGCCTCAGATTGACGGTAACTTTGCCGCACTTCAGGGTCAATTAGCATGGCCGGTTACTGGCTCAGTTCACAAGTTCGGCAGTGCGCGAGCAGAGGGTTTGTGGGACGGGGTATTGATTAATGCCGAAGAAGGCACTGAGGTCAAAGCGGTTGCTGCGGGTAAAGTCGCTTATTCAGGGCCGTTTCAGGGGTACGGTTCATTAATCATCATAGATCATGGTCAGGGTTATATGACGGTGCATGGGTTTAACCAAAGCCTGTATAAGCGTGAGGGTGATGTGATAGCTGCGGGTGACGTGATTGCATCTGTGGGTAAAAGTGGCGGGCGTAAACAGTCCGGATTGTATTTTGCCATACGCAAACAAGGGTTGCCGATTGATCCGCTTGGCTGGTGCATAAAAAAAAGCAACGCCAAGTGAGTTATCGTTACATAATATATTTTTAGGAAATTGAAGAGTTGGGGTTTTAAGGCAGATGCTAAAAAAGAAAAATATTTTTATTTTATCCTTAGGGATTATGTTGGGTGTATTTATGGGCATTTGCGGCAGTGTCTTTGCCGAAAAAGACGATGAGCCGGCAATAGCAGCACCCGCACCCGCCGCCGCTACTACAGAAGCGATACCTTACGAAGATTTACGGACATTTACCGAAATTTTCGGGCGTATTAAAAAAGATTATGTCGAACCTGTGTCGGATAAAAAACTCCTCGAAGATGCGGTTAAAGGGATGTTGAGCGGCTTGGATCCGCATTCTGCCTACTTGGATACTGAAGAATATCAGGAGCTGAAAGAAGGTACGTCAGGGCAGTTCGGCGGTCTGGGTATTGAAGTCACGATGGAAAACGGTTTTATTAAAGTCGTTTCGCCGATTGATGATACGCCTGCACAAAAAGCAGGCATCAAAGCAGGCGATTTGATTATTAAACTCGACGACAAACCTGTCAAAGGCATGACCTTAACCGAAGCTGTTAAACACATGCGCGGCGAAGCGGGTAAGCCGATTGACCTGCTTGTGGTGCGTGAAGGCGTAGAAAAACCGATGAAAATGACGCTGACCCGCGCTATTATCAAAGTCAAAAGCGTTAAAAGCCGCATGATAGAAAAGAACTACGGTTATGTGCGTATCAGCAGTTTTCAATCAGGCACGGGCGAGGCTCTTAAAGAAGCACTGACCGGTCTGAAAAAAGAAAACAAAGGTAATTTAAAAGGCTTGGTACTGGATTTACGCAACAATCCGGGCGGGGTATTAAACGCCGCTGTTGAAGTCAGTGACGCGTTTATGAAAAGCGGATTGATTGTCTACACCGAAGGGCGTATTGCCAATTCACAAATGCGCTTCAGTGCCGCACCCGATGATTTGATTGATAACGCGCCTATCGTGGTATTGATTAATGCGGGTTCTGCATCGGCTTCCGAGATTGTCGCAGGGGCATTGCAGGATTCCAAACGCGGCATCATCATGGGTGAAAAATCATTCGGTAAAGGTTCGGTACAAACCATATTGCCGACCAATACAGGCTCTGCAATCAAGCTGACTACCGCGCGTTATTTCACGCCTTCTGGTCGCTCTATTCAGGCGAAAGGTATTGAACCTGATGTGGCGTTGGCGAATGTAAAACTGGAATCGCTGGATAAAGATAAAGGCGATTTCAAACCCGTCAAAGAAGCGGACTTGTCACACCATCTGGAAAAAATAAAAGGTGCGGATGATAAGAAAGAGGAGTCTGATAAAGAGAAGCCGTCTGACGATAATCAGTCAGATGATTCAAACAAAGACTCGATTGATGATAAAGGCGACTTGGGCAAAGCAGTGTTAGATACCAAAGATTATCCGCTCTACGAAGCATTGAACCTGTTGAAAGGTATCAGTATCATGCGTAAATAGCCGCTGGATTAATTCAACGGTCAATAAAAAAGCCCGCAGTTTCTAAAACTGCGGGCTTTTTTTTGTTCATGAAAAATAATCGTCCACGAAAAGCACGAAAGACACGAAAAAATAAATAGCTGTCATTCGGAGTCAATCCGTTCAAGTCATGTCTTGTACTCCAAATGAGGGGCAGTTAAAGCGCTTGATAAATGCAGGCAAACCCTTGCAAACACACAGGGTTTGCTGACGACCAGCGGTTGACTTTTGGGTGGTCTTCAATATTGAGTGATTTTTTATCGAGTGATGCAGCGAAATACAAACCTAGTAGTCAGTCCATTTTATTATGACGTGCAATAAAGACCTGCGAGGTTTTAAAAACCTCGCAGGTCTAGTGACGTTACCCGTCATAACTAAACCTAGTACTCCAATCACTTCACTGTTTACCACTACCCGATGTTGACTCTTTTTCGTGCCTTTTGTGTCTTTCGTGGACAAGATTTATTTGTCTGCTAACGACACTGCACTTTTAAAACCATCCAGTAACGCCCGACTTTCCTGTAATTTGCTCAATTTACCCATTGCATGAATCTGCTCGGATAAACCTGCTTTACCGACGGTTCTTTTTTCGCCCAGTTTGTGTTTATCCAATAGTTTATGATGTACACCCGCTCGCATACGCTCTCTATTGACGTGAACATTAAACGTGGCATGAACCTCATTGCCGTAAGTATCTCTTGCTATCACCATCACCCGTTCGTCATGCGCTCCTTTAGGTGGGACACCCGAAAACTTCAAGGTTTTGGGGTTGAAGCTCAGCCATTCAGGCAACGATGAGCCGTCAGGACGTGCCGCTTCAAATTCCAATTGTTCATTCGGATCAGTATGGCGGAACATCCATCTTGGTACGCTGAACGAATAACGTTCCAGTTCCAGCACCACCTGATCGCGTAACGAGCCTGTTAAGGAGATGACGTGATGGCGAATCGGCACATATAAACTTAAATGTGCGGGTGGCAGTTGATTATCGGGTTTGAATTTATTTTCAAACGTCCCTTTCTTTTCTTCTTCATTATATTTGCTGGATGAATCCGTTTTATCAGGATTACTGAGCATAATTAATGAACCTGAAGTGCCTGTATCCGTCGCTATCACGCTCGGATAATTCACGGTTACCCGTGCGGCGTTGGACATCAAGCCAGTATTATCGCTCACTGTATAGCTGATCGGTGTCGGGCTGCCTGTAAAACCGAGGTCAGGCGTGAAGGTAATAGTGCCTGTATTGCCATCAACCAACCAAGTACCTTGCCCTGCCACCACTAAAGAATCACCCGCATTTGCCGTACCGACAATATGCAGCGTGGCGGGATTGATGTCATTTTCAGGATCGCTGTCATTATCCAGCACGGTGATAGTTATCGGCTTTCCTGTGACTCCTGTGACCGTATTATCGACCGCTAATGGCGGGTTTTGCGGATAATCCACAGTCACGGTTGCAGGGTTGGATGTTAAGCCTGCTCTATCGGTAACCGTATAGCGAATCGGTGTCGGATCAGCGGTAAAGCCCGCAAACGGTGTAAAGGTAATTGCACCTGTGAGCGGATTAACCGACCAGATACCTTCACCTGCCACTTCTAATGAATCACCTGCTTTCGCCGTACCGACGATTCTTACTGTTGCGGGGTTGGTGTCATTTTCAGGATCAAGGTCATTGCCTAACACATTAATAATCACAGGTTGTCCAGAGATACCAACCTGAATATCATTCACTGCGATAGGCGCGTCATTACGACCATTGATAGTAATGGTCAGCGTCGTGGTGCTGGTGTCGCCGTCTGCGTCGGTGATGGTGTAGCTGAACGTTTCGCTCAGCGTTTGCCCCAAGCCCAGCGCGTTCACCGTGGCGTTGGTGTTGTCCAGCGCGTAAAGGTAAGTACCGTCAGCATTGAGCCTCAGACTGCCGTAAGCACTGTTGAATGGAACGCCGACGGTTTTAACGCTGCCTGCAAAACTGACTCCCGTTACAGGTGTTGCCGTGGTATCGGCACCGATTCTGTCTGCCGCATCACCCGCCGATGCACCGATTGTGCCGAACACATTGCCTTGGGTGGTGGTTGCAGCGGGTGTCGTGCCTTCGATAACGCTGTTGGTATCGGCTTTGGCGGTGGGCGTGTCATCGACGATGCGCACAATCAGCGTACTGGTTGCGGTATTGCCCAGCGATGAGTTGTCGGTTACCACCAAAGTGATGCGGTCGGTCGATTCAGTCGCTACACTGCCGCCTGACTGCGGTTGGGCGGCATTCAGTGTGTAACGGTAGCTGAGCGTGCCTGAGGTGGGCGCGACATTAGGCCCTGCTATGATGTTAAAACCAGTAACAATCAGCGTACCTTCACCCATATTGATACCCGCCGAAGGCGAACCGACATTGAACGCCGCCAGTTGGGCTACGGTAAAGGTTGTGCCGCCGATGGTGACGGAAGCCATGCCGTCTGGCGTGGCGACAGCAATAGTGCCTGTGGTGGTTTGACTGTTGTCACTGGGTGTGACCAGTCCTTTTTCAAACACAGTCGCCTGACCCGTTTGTGTATCGTTACCATCTATTGGCGTGATTTCCGGTGTACTGTCGGTGAAGCCGTTGATGGTGATTTTCAGCGTGGTAGTGCTGGTGTCGCCATCGGCATCAGTGATGGTGTAACTGTAGGTTTCGGTCAGCGTTTCCCCGTTCAGCAGTGCGTTGACAGCGGGATTGGTGTTGTCCAGCGTGTAGGTATAACCGCCTGTTGCGTTGAGCGTCAGGCTGCCATAAAGACCCGCAACAGGGCTGTTGACATTGCCGCTGGTACTGGCTTGCGTACCCGATGCCACACCAGTGACAGGGTTTACAGCCACATCCGCACCGATGCGGTCAGCGAGGTCACCGCCGCCGCCTGCAAACACATTGCCGCTGGTAGTGGTCGCCGCTGTGGTATTGCCTTCATTGACGCTGTTGGTATCTGGATTAGCAGTGGGCGTATCATCAATAATCTGCACAATCAGCGTATCGGTGACGGTATTACCACCCGCATTGGTGATACTGAGTGCGATATTATCAGTATTTTCAGTGGCGGCAGGGGTGTTCTGCACTTGGGTCAGCGTGTAAGTGTAGCTCAATGTGCCTGAGGTAGATACGCCGCCCACGTTGGCAGTTGAGTTATAGCCCGTTAAAGTAATCGTGCCTTTAGGCGTGACGATAGTAATCGGTGTCGTACCCAGAGTGTTGAGTTGTGCCAAGGTAACAGCTGTACCGCCTACGTTGATACTCGCCAAGCCATCGAGTGCAGATAATGTGAGTGTCCCCGTATTGGTTTCGCTGGTATCAGCACCGCTGGTGAGACCTGATTCTTGTACAGTAAGGACACCTGTAATCAAGTTGCCGTTGCCATCCACAGGAACAATACTGGGGATGTTATCGGTATTCCCGTTGATGGTGATTTTCAGCGTGGTGGTGCTTGTATCACCGTCGGCATCGGTAATCGTGTAGCTGTAGGTTTCCAGCAGAGTATCCCCCGTTAATAATTTATTAACCAGAGGATTGGTATTGTCCAGCGTATAGGTATAACTGCCATCGGCATTCAGCGTTAGGCTGCCGTAATTACCGTTTAGCGGGTTGCCTAATGTGCCGCTGGTTGCTCCAAAGCTGAATGCTGTTACAGGAGTGGCGGTCACGTCCGCACCGAGGCGGTCGGCAATATCGGTGCTACTGCCTGAAAACACATTGCCGCGGGTAGTCGCCGTGTCTTCGGCAATGCTGTTGACATCGGCATTGGCGGTGGGTTTGTCATCAATGATACGCACAGTCAACGTACCTGTCGCTTGCGTTGCCGCTGTCGTGGCATCGGTGACAATCAGCGCGATAGTGTCAAGGTTCTCTCTCACTGCCGCAACACCTGTGTGGGTTTGCGGAGCGTTCAGTGTGTAGCTGTAGCTGAGCGTGCCTGTGGTGGGCGCAGATGCCGTTCCAGAGGTGACAGTGAAACCTGTGACTTTCAGCGTACCTTCACCCGTATTGATACCCGCCGACGGCGAACCGACACTGAATGTCGCCAGTTGTGCTACGGTAAACGTTATGCCGTCAATAGTCACCGATGCCATGCCGTCAGGTGCGCTCACAGTGAGTGTACCCGTGGTGGTTTCGCTGGTGTCGGCTACGGTGACCAAGCCTTTTTCATAGACTTCTGCTTCACCTGTTGCGCCGCCGTTGCCATCCAAAGGCGTGATGGCGGGTGCGCCGTCAGTTGCACCGTTGATGGTGATAGTCAGCGTCGCGGTGCTGGTATCGCCGTCAGCGTCGGTAATGGTGTAACTGTAAGTTTCAGTCAGCGTTTGCCCTGTGCGCAGTGCGTTGACAGCAGCATTGCTGTTGTCCAGCGTGTAGGTGTAGCCGCCTGTTGCATTGAGCGTCAGACTGCCGTAACTGCCTGCCACCGCACTGCCGACATTGCCGCTGGTGCTGGCTTGCGTACCTGCGGCAACACCTGTGATGGGCGTTGCGCTTACATCCGCACCAAGTCGGTCGGCAACATCACCGCCACTGCCTGCGCTAAATACGTTGCCCGTGGTGGTCGCGACGTTTTCGGTAATGCTGTTGGTATCGTTATTGGCGGTGGGCGTGTCATCGACAATACGCACCGTCAATGTGCCTGTTGAAGTGTTCGCCGCCGTAGTGGCATCGGTGACCACCAGAGCAATCGTATCAACGCTCTCGGTGACTGCCGCGCCGCCTGTATGGGCTTGAGTGGCGTTGAGCGTGTAAGTGTAGCTCAGTGTGCCAGCGGTCGGCGCGGATGCCGCGCCTGTGCCGATAGTGAATCCTGTGACTTTTAACGTACCTTCGCCTGTATTGATACCCGCCGAAGGCGAGCCGACACTGAACGCCGCCAATTGCGCGACCGTAAACGTTGTGCCGCCGATAGTCACCGATGCCATGCCGTCAGGTGCGGTCACAGTGAGTGTGCCTGTGGTGGTTTCACTGGTGTCGGGTATCGTGACCAAGCCTTGTTCAAATACTGTCGCTTCACCTGTCGCCGCGCCATTACCATCGACAGGAACAACAGTCGGCGCACCGTCGGTAGTTCCGTTGATGGTGATAATCAGCGTGGTGGTGCTGGTGTCGCCGTCTGCGTCGGTGATGGTGTAACTGTAGGTTTCGGTCAGCGTTTGTCCCGTCAGCAATTTATTGACAAGAGGGTTGGCGTTGTCCAGCGTATAGGTGTAAGCCCCTGTGTTATCAAGCGTCAAACTGCCGTAACTGCCTGCGATGGGCGTGTTGACACTGCCGCTGGTACTGGCTTGTGTACCTGTTGCCACACCCGTGACCGTCGTAGCAGGATCACCTTGATCGTCGGCGGTGGTTGCACCTGTAATCACGTTGCCTGTCACATTCAGCGCGTTTTCAGCAATGCTGTTGGTGTCAGCTTTAGCAGTTGGTAAGCGGTCGATAGTAATCGTGGTAGAGCCGCTTGCGGTCAATACACCGCCGCCGCCTTGATCTTGACCTGACCCTGCGATGCCGCCACCTGTGATGTTGGGATTCTGGTCGTTGAACAACCAGTTGATTTGTACCGAAGCCTGCGGGGTGGTGGAGTTATTACGGTAGGCGATTTGTTGCAACGCGCTATTCACTAACGCGCTGGTTGCATTGGTATTGAAGGTTAAGACCAGCGTTCCCGCTGAATTGGTAGTCACTGTACCAATGGTTGTACCGCCCACGGTGAGGTTGCCGCCTTGTGTTAGCGTGGCTAAAGTACCCGTGCTGGAAAACACATCTTCCGCATTCGCTCCGCCGTTACGCATTAAGGTCAGAGTCGTGCCGCTGTAGTTACCCGCACCGCCGCTGAGCGGGCTTAAATCAACATCGGCAACAGTGACGGCATTATTCAACACCACCGCCGTACCGACTTCGGTGAAATTCACCGTATTCCCCAGCGCAGTCAATACAGGTGTGTCATTGATAGCCAGAATATTAATTGTGCTGGTGACAGTGTTGCTACTGGCGACACCTGCGGCATCCGAATTGGCATCCCGCACCTGCCAAGTCACAGTACGACTGGCACTGATAATCGTCGGTGTATCGGAGGTGGAATTGAAGGTGATAGAGCGCAACGCGGCGGTGTAATTTGCCAAGGTTGCATTGCCTGTCAACACCAACACGCCCGCACTATTACTGCTGATAGTAATACCGTTTTGCGCGGTGAAGCTGAGAATATCGCCCGCCGTATAGCCCGCACTCAGGGTAATGGTCGCACCTGACATCAGGGTATCATCGGCATCGGAAGAGACCGTGACCGTGGCATCAATCACTGCCGCTGGTGCTTGTTCGGTGTACGTCAAAGTTCCGCCGCCTGTCAGCACAGGCGCGTCCTGAGTCGGTATCACCGTAATGTTGCGGATATTGCTGCCTGTACCGACTCCCGCACTGTCTGAATTGGCATCGGTGACCGTGAAGGTGACTACACGGCTGGTATTAAGCGTGTCATTAGTTGGGTCGTCGGTGGGATTTTGCAGGCTGACGGTACGCAACACGCTTTGATAATTGGCGATGCTGTCTGTTCCCGACAGTACCAGCGTACCTGTGGCGGCGGTATAGCTCACCACAGTAATGTTGGTTCCTGCAATCACATTGCCAATCGCCGTGCCTGCGACACTCAGTTCATCGCTGGACAATCTGCCCGTACCGATAACAATGCTTGCGCCTGTCAATTGCGTGTCATCGACATCGCTCAGTGTCAGGTTGCTGTCCACTGCTTTGACTCCGTCGCCTTCGGTGTAAGTCAGGGCGGCAACGGTGGTAGTGACGACAGGGTTATCCGTTAATGGCGTAACCGTGATGGTGTTGGTAACGACCGCACTGTTAGCCGCACCGACCGCGTCAGAGTTGGCATCAGTGACTTGCCAGCTTAAGGTGCGGGTGATTGCCGTACCGTTCACGGTGGGGTCATCTGATGCGGTGACAAAGCTAATGGTACGCATCGCGGCTTGATAATTCGCCAGTGTGGTTGTGCCGCTCAGTGTCAGTACACCTGCCGCATAACTGCCTGTAATTCCCAACTGATTGGTAAAGTTCAGAATATCGCCGCTGGTGAAATTGCCTGTGATGCTGATAGTCGCACCTGTCAGCTGAGTATCATCGGGGTCGGTCAGGTTCAAGGTACTGCCGACCACAACCGCCGTGCCGTTTTCGGTAAACGCAACGGGGCTGAGTCCTGCTACGACAGGTAAGTCATTGACGGCGGTGAGGTTGATGGTGCTGGTTACTGCCACGCTGGTTGCCGCACCTGCCAAGTCAGAATTGGCATCCGTAATCGCCCAACTGACGGTACGATTGGGTCGGGTATTGTTGACCGTTGGGTCGTCGCTGGTGGATTGATAAGTCACACTGCGCAAGACGGTTTGATACTGCGCCAACGTAGCCGTACCTGACAGACTTAATACCCCTGTTCCTGCTACATAACTGCCTGTAATGCCGAACTGAGAGGTAAAGGCAAGCGTATCACCGCTGACCACGCTGCCGATAGTCACGGTCGCACTTGCCATTTGGGTATCGTCGGCATCTGAAACTACCGATACGGTGGCATCAATAACCGTTGCCAGTGCATTTTCTGTGTAGGCAAGCGTGCCGCCCGCACTCATCACGGGTTTGTCTGGGGCAGGTATCACCGTGAGTGAACTGGTGGTATCAAGGCTGGTCGCCGCACCGACACCGTTAAAATTGGCATCGGTAACCGTCCAGTGAATGGTACGACTGGTGGCGGTGGCGTTGACCGTAGGGTCTTCACTGCTGGAGCTGAAGGTAATACTTTGCAATGCGGTTTGGTACTGCGCTTTTGTGGCAGTACCCGTTAAGCTCAGAATACCTGTGCCGCTGTTGTAGCTGCCTGTGATACCGTTTTGGTTGATGAAGTTTAAGGTATCGCCGCTGATAAAACCGCCGATACTGATATTTGCCGAAGCCATATTGGCATCATCTACATCAGCAATAGCAATACCTGCAAACAGCGTGACTGCCGCGCCGTTTTCAGTATAACCGGCTGAGCCAACGCCGCTTAATGTCGGTGCGTCATTGACGGGGGTAATGTTGATGGTGCTGGTGACGGTGTTGCTACTGGCGACCCCTGCGGCATCGGAATTGGCATCACGCACCTGCCAAGTCACAGTACGACTGGCACTGATAATCGTCGGTGTATCGGAGGTGGAATTGAAGGTGATAGAACGCAACGCGGCGGTGTAATTTGCCAAGGTTGCATTGCCTGTCAACACCAACACGCCCGCACTATTACTGCTGATAGTAATACCGTTTTGCGCGGTGAAGCTGAGAATATCGCCCGCCGTATAGCCCGCACTCAGGGTAATGGTCGCACCTGACATCAGGGTATCATCGGCATCGGAAGAGACCGTGACTGTGGCATCAATCACTGCCGCCGCCGCTTGTTCGGTGTACGCCAGTGTCGCACCGCCGCCTGTGAGTACGGGCGCGTCTTGCAGCGGCGTAACGTTGATGGTTTTAGTCGCGGCAAGGCTGGTTGCCGCACCGACTGCATCCGAGTTGGCATCCGTTAAACTGTAGGTCAGGGTGCGCGTGATTTTGGTGGTGTTATCAGTCGGGTCATCGGTGCTGTTCAAGTAAGTCAAACTGCGCAACACCGCTTGGTAGTTGGCTAGGGTGTCCAGTCCAGACAGCGTTAATACACCTGTTCCCGCATTGTAACTGGCTGTGATGTTGCCTGTGTTGGTGACTGCCAGCACATCGCCTGCCAAGAAATTACCCGTAATGCTGATTGTGCCGCCGTTCATTTGCGTATCATCGACATCGGTTACCGTTACGGTGTTATCAACAGTGACGGCAACGGCGTTTTCTGTGTAGGCGGCGGGTGTGCCTGCGGGGGTAATGACAGGTTTATCGTTCACTGCCGTCAGGTTGATAATTCCCGTCAGTGTGGCGGTCAACGCGGTTGTGGTAGAAGCCGCGTCTTTTTTATTGCCGCCGTCATTCAGCGTAACGGTGAACACGCGACTAGGGTCGGTGTTATTGACCGTCGGGTCGTCATTGGTGGTATTGCTGAAAGCCAGTTGCGCAAGTAAGGCTTGTACGGCGGTAGGTGTCGCCGTAGCAGAGGTAAACGTAATCACTAGCGGCGCACCATTGCCGCCGCTGGTGGTGGCGATGGCAGTACCGCCATAGCTGATGGTGTTGCCGACAACGCCGATTTGCCCAGCACCGTTGCCTTGATGCACGACAGAAAGCGTGTCGCCTGTTTGATAACCGTCTAACGCCACGGTCAATGAACCTGCTACGGCGGCGGTATTAATATAGAAGTTCAAGGGGCTGTCAGGATCAGATACGCTGATTGCGCCGCTGATAAATTGCAACGGCGCGGCATTCTGTTCGGTGTATGTACCGCCCAGTGTTGCCGCCGTCATTACTGGCGCGTCGTTGTCCAGTTTGATAGTGACACCGACCGTCGCATTCTGCACCGTACCCGTACCGCCGTCATTCAGAGCTAAGTTCAGGGTGCGCGATAACGTGGGATTATTCGAGCTATTGGCAAAGGTCAGGTTTTCGATGACGCGCTGCACAATGGCAGGAGTCGCACTGGCATTGAACGACACCACGAAATTCGCCCCCGCGCCGCCGCTGTGTGTACCGATAACCACCCACGCACTGCCGTTGTAATATTCAATATTACCGCCGTTAATCTGCACATTATTTAATACCGCCGCCGCGCCTACGGGCAGGGAAACGCTATCTTGTCCTGCAACCAAGCCGCTGACGGTCAATGAACCGCCGTTGTAATCGGGGCTGTCGATGTCGGTTAAGGTAATGCTGCCGTCAATAATGGCGGCGGTAGCATTAATGGCATTTTCAAAATAACTGACGGCGTTCAGGTTGGTAATGACAGGCTGGTCATTAGCGCGCACAACATTAATAGTAGTGGTCGGTGTATTACTGCCCAATTCGCCACCGACCACAGTGCTGTTATCAAAGCCCGCATCGGTGATGTTGAACGTGACCGTGCGATTGCCTGCGGTCACATTGTCGGTGTTGTTGATGTAGGTGATGCCTTGAATCAGGGTTTGGTAGCTGCTTGCCAGAGCGACTGAGCTGGGCGTGGGTAAAATGGTGAATGTACCCGTGCCGCTGTTATACGACACCAGAAAACCACCTGCCGCCACATTGGATACCGTTGTACTTAATTGAAAATTCACCCCGCCGATGTTCAGCACTTCGTTATTGCCATCCTGCACACCACCCACCTGCATGATTAACTGCGTCATGTTGGTGTTGTCGGTATCGGCAACGGTGGCAGTAGGATTGATAGCGATAGCAGTATGAGGAGCGTTACTGGCTTCTGTCCACGTTACGGCATTGTCAGTTCCCGCAACTGCACCATTCAAATCAACCACGGGCGCGTCGTTGGTAGGGGTAATGGTTAATATGCCGCTGATGATGTTGCTGTTCAGCGCGGACGCGCCACCTGCATTAGGCACACCTTGGCTGTTATTACCGTCGTTGACCACTATTTGATAGTTACGCGCATTGTCGGTGTTATCAATGGTGGGATTGTCGCTGGTGCTTTTGTAGGAAATGGCAGCCAAAATACTGTTCACTTCCGCTACCGTAGTGGCTGTGCCAAGGTTGATAGTCAGGGCTTTGCCGATACCCGTATCGGTCGCAGAAATACTGACACCTGCGGGCAATACGCTATTCACAAACAATACGTCACCTGCTATGTATGTATCGGTAAAGCTGACGGTAATACTGCCCGCACCAAATACCGTGCTGTTCAATGCGGGGGTTGTGCTGAGGTCAATATCGGCGATACCTGCCCCTGTAAACAATGCCACAGGGTCTACGGATGTGCCGCTCGCGGTGCTTGGGTTTTCTGTGACCGATGGGTTACTGGCGGTCGCAGTGAGTACAGGGGCATCATTCAACGGTATTACGTTGATAATCATGGTGTTGGGTGACTGGTCGAGGATAACACCCCCGTTGGCGGTGCTGCCCGTGTCTTCCACTTGGAAAGTGAAATCCAAGCCGGTGGACACGGTTGTCGGTGTCAGTGACCAGCTGTTCAATGTGCCGGTGTCGCCGTTGCTGACATCAGTGACAGTCAGTGTCCACGTTCCATTAGGGCTTTTGCCGTCAAATACGGTCAGCGGATTGGCGGGTCGGTAGCTGCCTGCGGTGGTCGTAGTGCCGTTGTTGGGAATGACGGTTACTGAGGTTGTCGCTTCATCATCGAAAGTCACCACCAAGTCATTGGCATTAATGCCGCCGCCCGTGCGATTGAATAAGGTTACCACCGTGCCGTCAGGCGCAGTCAGGGTGATAATTAAATCATCAACACCCGTATGACTGATATTAACGCCAAGATTTAAATCAGAAATATTGCCGGTCGCACCGCTGATATTCAGCGTTGACGTGACGGTGGTTTTATCGGGTATGGCTAGCGCAGGGCTGACCGTAGTGGTATTTGTGACCGTGGTAAGCGTGTTGTTGTAGTCAGTTGCAGGCGTGTAAACCAGTTTGCCCGCCGTAATATCAGCGACGAGGATGTAAGTGTTCGCCGCGACATTGGCACCATTCAGTTTCAGTGTACCGCTTGCGGGCAAGGTGGTAATCAATACTCGACTGAATGTTTCTGCGGGAATGTCTCGCGGGTCGGAAAAACCGAAATTAGCGGTTGTCAGCGTATAGGTCTGGTCTTCATTAGTGATAACAAGACTACCTGCTCCTGAGGGTGCGTCACTGACAGCGGTGACGGTCGTGCTGATATTGCGATTGACACTATTCCACGCATCCGTTGTCCCTGTTCCACCATTAGCGACGGTTGCAAGATTAAATAGGGTGGTGGCGTTGGGGCTGGTTTTTCCAGTGCCTGCAAGGTTGACATTGTTATCCGCCAAGCGCACTTGCAGCGTTCCGGGTGTGCCGTTAAAATCAGCCGCGGGTACAAAACGGATTTGTCTGTCGGCGGCGAAAATCAGTGCCGCAGATGTGCTTAAACCACTGACGGGAATGGTAATCCAATCCCCTGCAACGGCGGGATCAGGACTGGCGGTGGTTGATACCTGCCAGCTTCCCTGTGCGGCGTTGTAGCCCGTTGAGCCGACAATGGCAATGTAAGAAAATGCCGTTGAGGTATCACCGCCGCCGTTGCCGGTTTGATTATCGGTAACATCGCTGTAACCAAAAGCAAGGCCGGAAATCAGTGTGCCGTTGGGCGTGAGTGCATCTTCAAGAATAGCCGGCAATACAACATCGGTAGATGCTGTAGGTCGGTCATTAACGGACGTTACTGTGACAGCGACCACATCGGTTGCTGACGAGAAAGCGGTTGTTCCGCCGACATTGGCACCGATACTCAAGTCCTGAGCCGCAATGCCGCCGTTAGCTCCTGTGCTGCCATCCCATGCGCGTATCGTCAGACCGCTGGTGATGTCAGTACCCTGCCAGTTGGCGGTGGGCTGGAAGTAGACGCGGGTGTTGGCATCCGCTTTAAGCAATCGGGCGGTGGTATTGGTGGCGGTGAACACTGTCCAGTTGGTACCGTTGTTGGTGCTGTAATACCAAGTACCGTGGGTACTGTCGGTAGCGGTAATCGCAATGCCTTTGGGGTTGGTGGTGTCCATGTCGGTAATATTGCCTGTACTGGCAAGTACGGAAACCAGCGTACCCACGACACCCACGGGTGCAATCGCATCTTCCGTTTGGGTCATGCTCAACACGGTATCTGACAGTACAGGTGCGTCATTGACACCTGTGAGCGTGATGGTTTGCGCCAAAGTAACGGATTTGTCGCCGCCTGTGCCTTGACCGTTAAGAGCGCGGTCAGCATCGGTATCACCATCATGCAGTACCCAGTTCAGGGTTATGGGTGAGGTAGCCGCCGCCGCAAGTGATTGTATGGGGTTGCTGTACGCGATTTGCCTGAGTGCCGCTTGAGCTTGGGCGGTAGTCACACCGTCCGCAAAAGTGATAATCAGTGTTCCCGCCGTGTTTTGCGTCACTGTGCCGATGGTGACCGCTCCGTCAAGCAAAGTATTGCCTTCGGTCAGCGCAGACAGCGTACCGCTGGCACTGAATACATCATTAGCATTTGCTCCGCCGCTGCGCGACAGCACCACATAAGCATTGCCCCATTGCCCCGTACCGCCTGCGAACGTTTTCAGTTCAGGATCATCCAGTGTTACTCCTGTGCCAATGACGACGGGTGCGGCATCTTCGGTGTAGGTTTTAGCGGTCAGTCCAGACAGTGCGGGGGTATCATTGACGGGCGTAATGCCAACGGTAATGCTACCCGCACCGCTCAAGGCAAGCGTTGGATTAGCTCCGCCCTGTGGAGTCGATCCCGTGTTGGTATTGCTGTCATTGATGGTGTAATTGATGGTGATACTGGCGGGCGGTGTGTCGTTGCTGTTGCTATAGGTAATCGCCTGCAAGACCGAATCCACAACAGCATTGGTCGCATTGGCGTTGAAAGTAATTGCCAGTGTGCCTGCGCTGTTGGTAAACGTGCCGATAATCGTTGCGCCATTGCGAATGTTTGCGCCATTGAAGTTTATGCCTGTACTGCCAGAGCCGGTCACGCCAAAAACATCATCACTATTGGCACCTGTATTACGAACCAGCGTCAATACGGCTTGATTCCAGTTGTTGTAGACGCTGAGTTCAGGATCAGTGAGGGTGGCATTGGCATCCAGTACAATCGCCGCACCGTTTTCAACAAAGGTCGGCGTGTTATCCAGTGCGACAAAACTCGGGGCTTCATTGACACCTGAACTTAGGATGGCACGGGTATTTTCTGCGACGTTGAAGGTCAATCCAGCAGGAATTGCCGCGTAGGGATCAACAGCGGTAACAGGTACATTGGCTGTTCCCGTAAAACCATCTGAATTCAGCCCGCCATTGGCCGCGTTGCTGCCGTTCAGAACCCCTGCCGCATCACGCAGTCGGTCATCGGCAATGACTTGTACGCGATAGGTTGCATTGTTGTTGGTTAATCCATTACTCAAAGCAACGGTCAAGCCGCTCAAATAATTGTTGACCTGCGCCATAGTGCCGCGAATCACCAAGGCACTGCCGTTGCCTGTATAGGTTGTATCAACGGTCGCGCCCCCGAGGGAGGAAGAAGAAAACACCACATTGCTGTGGTCAACGCCTCCCACACCCCCAGTTGCAGGAAGCGGCACTGTACCCGACGCAGGTAACAGACGAATGGTTGCCTGTATAAAATCAACTTCACCAGTAGTGATGTTTAACGCACCGTCAGCGGGAACAGCTCCCCCATCGGTGTTATCTGGGTCGCTAATCACAAAGCCTGTTACCGCCGTGATACCGCTGATGGCTACGGGAACAGCACTGCCGGCATTGGTCACAGTCGGCGCATCGTTGACGGGTGTAATGGTAATCGGAATAACGATATTAGCTGGGTTGGCGGCAACACTGCCCGCACCCGTATCACTGCCAAAGACGGAACCCGTGTCATTAAAGGTTAGTGTTAGGCTCACATCGCCCGCACTGGCTGCATTGTAGTCGTGGTTACCGTTAACGGGTGCTGAGTAATACAGCCCACCGTTCACATCGGCAGCCGTATTGGCAAAGTTGCGTTGATTAAGCAGTGCTTGAATATCGGCAGCCCGCCCCGTGAGGGTAATGCTGCTTGTGCCGTCACCGCTGATGGCGATTGCCTGTCCGCCGCTGGGCGTAAAGCTGGATTGTGTTCCTAGATTTGCAATATCCAATGTTCCCTGTCCCGCAGGAATAGACAGCGTGACGGTAACAGGCGTATTGAACGCGGCAGATTCTGGGTCGGCAATAACGAAACTGGCAGGAATCAGCGTGCGGACATCTTCAAGAACAGTGGCAGCGGCAGGCCCTGTGAAGGTCGGCGTTTCATTGACTCGAGAAGCGCGTATATCAACTGTAGCCGCGGCAATATTGCCATTAGGAACAGCAGGCACGGCGACCGTTGTAGTCCAATCGTAGACGGTAGAGGGTACGGCTGTCGGTGTGCCGCCCAATGTAACGGACTGATTGAGTTCACCGCCGTTGGCATCATTGCCTGCGGCATCCAATGCACCCGCACCATCACGCAATCTGTCATCAACAATGACCTGTACTTTGTACATCGTATTCGCATCATTGGCGAAGGTGACGCTCAACCCCGCCAGTGCGGCATTGACCTGCGCGCGACTGCCTTGCAGTTGCAGGATGCTATTGGTTCCAGTTTGCGTCACTGCCCAGAGTCCGCCGCTCTGAGCGGTATAGCCGATACTGACACCGCCACCCGCAAACCCCGTGCTGTAATTGGTCAGCGGCGTACCCGCTGAATCCAGCAGGCGCACGGTGACCTGTACAAAATCGGTTTCACCCGCCTGTACGCCATTGGTCAAATCGGGATCGGCTACCACAAATCCCGTTACCAGATTATTAGCGGGGATGGCACTGTCAATGTCGATAATGCCGCTAGGAGCAGTAATGGTGGGGGCATCGTTATTGGGTGTTACCCCGAAATCAATCAAAAAAGTATTGTAGTTGGGCGCATTGGCACCCGTATCATAAAATACCGCATCACTGACCATAAAATGAAACTTGTCGCTGTAAGTTCCCAGCGCGTCGGTCGTCGGGGTAGGAAATTCCGCGCCGTTGTGGCGATAAGTTAAACGGTTGTTATCAATATCATCCTGTGTAAATGTAGAGCCAACCCCCAAAAAGCGGTTATTCAGCAGCAAATTCCCCTGCGTTGGTAAACTGGTCAGAATATATTGGCGTTGAACGGTGGTGTTGTCCTGATCTATTGCCGTCAGCAACGCGCTGGTGATGGTGACAGTCCCGCCCTCTGGGACGTTGGTGAGAACATTATTTACACCTGTCAGCGCACCGCCGCCTGTTATTGTTCCGATGATAGTCGGATCAGCATCACTGGGTTTGTCGGCAATAACCGGCGCGTTATTGACGGGGATGATTTGAATGGTGGTGGTGGCAAGCACGCTCTGATTTGATTGAGCAGAACCTGATGGGTCGGCAACCGCACTGGTATCGGTCGCAAACGGATTATTCGGATTCAGCAGGTCATCGCGTACCTGATATTGAAAAGTGACATTGGGGTTGGTCGGGTAGGCAAGCGGTTCACTGCCATCGTGGGCATAACGCAGTCCGCTGGTCGCACCGTCTGTCATGGTGGTCAATAAGGTACTGGGCAGCCATTCGCCCAGTGTGACCGTCACCCACGCACTGCCATTCCAGCGTTGCAACTCACCATGTTGTGTCGCACCTGCATCGGTTGGTTGCGCTATTACTTGAAACCAAAGAAAATCCTGTTTGCCTTCGGGCGTTGCCTGTTTGGTAACATCCAGACTCAGGTCAACATCGCTCATACCCAAGGCGGAGCTGCCCAGTCGCACCAGTCCATCATTGGTAGGCAGCAGTTTTTCGTTGACTTTTACCAGTCCGCCAAGCGCAGTGGGGCGGTCATTAGTGGGTGTAATATCCAGTCCGAAGGTACTGGTGTAGTTATTCGGAGTCCCGTCACTGACGGTATAGCCGAAGCTTGAAATATGATCTTCACCGCCATCATGGACAAAACGGATGTTGCCGCTGTTAATATCCGCCTGAGTAAACTGGGCATTAGTAGGAACAGTCTGCCAACTGCCGCTGGCAAAGCGTTGGATGATACCGTTGCTGGGTTGTGCGGTCAGTGTATAGACAGTCTCGTTTGGCGGCACGGTGACGGAAACATCGTCAGTCAAGTCAAGCGGCGTACCCATCGTGTCGGTACGCGTAATCGTATAGGAGAGCATGGTAGAGGTGATGACGTAGCCGGGAGGCGAGTTTACATTGGCTTCCTGCCAGCTACCGCCCGCTGTACTGTTATTGCTGAGCATTCCGCTGGTAGGAACAAATGAATACACCATATTACCGCCGCCAAAACCTGAAGTGGCAGGGCGGGGAGAACCTTCCCAATTACCTGTTCCGCCAACGGGGTCAACATCTGTTCTAGGCGTATTGGATGCCGCCAACGGGGTAATACCCAGAAAAAACTGCTGGGTTGCAATCGCTCCCGTAGGCGTGGTGCGTAGCCCGCCTTCACGATTGCCGACAGGATTGGCAGGGTCAGTCCAGACATCATAGCCGTAGGCTGAATCACGCACGGTAAAGGTAAAGTTATCTGAAGTCGTGACCGCATCGGGTACGTTAGTGGTCTGATAATAGCGCACTTCTCCAGCCGCTACCTGCGCCTGCGTAAAACGCCCGCCGTCGCCTAAGGTAATCCAGCCGTCAAGTCCATAACCCAGTCCGCCACCGACAAAAAGCTGTATTTCGCCCTGAGTGGGACGGGTTTCAATAGTGTAGACCAGCTGATTTTCAGGGGTGGTTTGCGTTAAGTCGGCTGGATTACGATCAACATCTGAAATTTTCAGCATGGCAGCCGTGATAGCGGTGACATTGCCTTCCTGTGCTGTCAGCGCAGTACCTGCACTGGAATGAGTATTCAACAAGGTAGGATCATCATTGTTGGGCTGTATACTGAGCGTGATGGTTTGTGCAATCGCTGCCGATGGAATTCCTGTACCACCGCCCGCGTCAGTGACGGTTATACGGTATGAGGGTGAAATAGTGGCGGGGATATTGGGTTCATTGCCGTTCTGGCTGAACTTGAATTGTGTTGATAAATTGGCGCGTTGTGTTGCATCAAGCGTAGTCGTTCCGCTGATTGCTTCCCCCGCATCAATAATATTGTTGTTATTGGCATCAAGAAAAAACGTGCCTTGACCGCCTGTGATGATGTTATCAATGGTTATGGTGGAATTGGCAAGGCTATCAAAGGCATCGCCTAAATTAATAGCGGGGGCAACCACTTTTATCTGTCCTTCAATAAACGTCGGTACGCCAGACATGGAAGGCGCGACGTTTTTAGGCTGGACGGTTACCGACATACTGCCCGCAGTAGACCCGCCACCGCCGTCACTGACGGTTACGTTGAAGCTGATAGTCTGATTGGCACTTATATCAGTACCATCATGGGTAAACACCAGATTGGCAAGATCAGTGACTGGAACGACAGAGCCAATCGCAACAGCACCCCCCTTATAAGTCAGTGTTCCACCGACAGGCAATGAATCAATTTTTATCGCTAATTGAGAAATAACCTGTTGCCCCGTTTGAATATCCACATCAAGGGCATTTGCATCGGATGCCAGTTGCGCAAGAGAAAAGGCAACGTTGCCGCCTTCAACGGCAAGCGCGGGAGTTGCGCCGGTAAAGCTGGGTGCGTCATTAACGGGGGTGACATTAATGCCCGTCGTGCCTGATTTATTGTGGGCAATCACGCCATCGGACAGGGTGAAACTCAGGGTTTCAGGTGTCGCTGCAAACGCCGGATCAGAGGAGTTGTAGTTGAGCGTTGAGGTGTACCGAATGCCTTGTGCATCCGCCAACGTTGCCGATAGTTGCGCCGCTGTTCCTGTTAGCGTTACCGTGCCGGTGCCATTATTGGTAGCGGTGCTTATGCCGCCTGCGACATTGGTTTTAATCAGCAACGTGCCGTGAGCCACAGAAAGGGTCAGGGTTTGCTGATCGTTGGCATCGGCATCGGTCAGAATAATCGGATTGACAGCGGTGAAATTCAGGTAAGAAGACGCGTCTTCCTGAGTAATTTGCACCGTATTAGGCAACGTCAGCACAGGGGCGGTGGCATTGGGCGTAACAGTAATGGCTACAGTATCAGTATCCGTTGTTGCACCATCAAAAGTGGCGATGGTCAGCGTATCAGCCCCTGAATAGTTTGCCGTCGGGTTATAAATCAGCCCATTGAGTGCGTTATTAATTTGAGTAATCGTGCCGCCTGTGATTGAAATAACCCCCGTACCGTTACCTGTCAGTGTAAGTCCCGCTATGCCTGACAGGGTCAGTGTACCGTGAGCCACGCTCACTGTGACACTTGATACCACGCCATCCGCATCGGCGATGCTGATGACTTTGCCTGCGCCAAAGGTAAGCGAGTTGTCTTCTGCAACGCTCTGCGCCGCTGGAACCGTATTGACAGGTGCCGCCAGTAATCCATCGTAGCCTGTTGCAACCAAGCTGGCGGTTTCAATCGCACCTGAATGATATTCCAGCACCCAGTCACCGCCTTTCGCGGCATTACCTGTGGCATCATCGGACGCGCTAATATCGGCGTGCGTCAGATTAGCCAGTTGGTTAATGAACGCCGCACCAGACGCGTCCTCGGCAACCTCACAGCTGTACAATAAAATATCGCCGTTGGCGGTTAATGACTGTCCAATCGCTGCCAGTTGGCTTTGATAGCTGTTGATGTTGTCGCTGCTCAGTGTTGATGTGCCTAAGGTGAATGAGCCTTGTGAACCGTGCGATAAAATATGCAGTGCGGAAATATCGGTACGCCCGTTAAGACCATCAACAATTTGCTGAATACCGTCTTTGCTGGAGTCGATGATGAGAATTTCCGCAGTGCTGTCAAATGAGGCAAGCAGACTTTGATAGTTGTCGATACGGGTATCAACGACGATTAATTCATGGGGTTGTGCGAAGCCAATATCAGTGCTTTGTGACCAATGCGTATCCGCACCTGTTAAAGCGTCTATGTGATTCAGCCAGTTGCTGCCCTGATTGTTAGCACCGTGAAAAACAATGTTGGCGTTATCAGTAAAGCCATCGCCCCATGTTATTAATTCATTACTGACGTTGGAATCTATGACTGAAGACAGGGTTTTATTGCCCAGCCATTGGTTATTACCGTCATTCCATGAGATGACATCCAGCTGGGTGACATCATGCCGCCCTTGCAATAATTCGGAGACTTGTTGAAAACCATCACGCGCGGCATCGAGAACAATCACTTGCGTATTGACGGGCGGGTTGCTGTATAACGCGCTGGCATTATCGGCGCGCGGATCAACCACAATCAGCGCGGTTGCGTAATCACCGCTGACCCCGCTCACAGGACTTACCGTTTGTGTCGGCTCAACGGCAAAAGCAGGCTGGGTATCTTTGCTATCGACAGCGGGCTGAAAATCAACCGCAGGCGGGGTTTTGTCCATGAAAAAATCAACAGGTGGCGCACTCGGTGCGGCAGTTGCGCTGGTGGTGTCGCTGACAGGTTTATTATCAATGCTATCGGCCTGTACTTCTGCGACTGTTGCTACCATTGCACCATCAAATACCAATCGGCTTTCCAATGCTAAGCGTTGGGAGTGTGCTGTAGATTTAGTGTGTGCAAATGGTGATTTTTTCATAGAACCGTCCTGTTGACTCAGTTGAATAGGTGTGCATTTTTATGGTGTTTATGACAAATTATGGCGAAAAAAACGTGCTGATAACATCTTTTGCCCGCCTTTTTGTCGATTAGACAGGTAAAGCAATAATCACACCATATTTTGAGTATTATCCGACGCAGAGCATAGGCGTACGGGGTGAGTGATGCGTTTCATCGGTAAACGCTACGCGGTTTTTAATACAGCTGCGATTTAAGATGGGTTGCTGATTAATGCGGTTCTTTAATCGTCAACACGCTGTTCACTGTGCCGGTGTAGAACACCATGATTTTAACAGGCACGTTGCCCGTGTTGCGTCCATTGTGCGCAGTATCCACCACTTCAACTAACGGATCGCCTGCTTTCAGGTGATTAACCGAGCCGTCTTTCAGCATCACATCCAGTGTTCCATCGACAATCATCGCGAACGACGGCACGGGATGACGATGCCAGCCCGTTTCACCATTGACAGGGATTTCTATCATCAACGCGGTCACTTGCGCTTTGGCATCGGTGGGGTAGGTGACTGCTTTACCATCCCAAGTGGTGGTGGTTTGCAGAAGCTGGGTGCTGGTGATTTTATCGGCGGTGTGATGGGGCGCGGTCGCACACGCGCTTAAGGACAGACATAAAATAGTGGCAAGCAGTTGTTTGTTCATTAGAAGATAACCTTTTTAGGTGGGTGAACCCAGTTAAGTATTTTTACAAGACGGTGGAAACGAGAAAACCGCGTAGCGGTGAAATGATTGTAGCTAAATGTTGGTAGCCGCATCAATGCCGACAACGGTTAAATATATCCAGTTCCGCATCGTATTCACCTGTTTGTATGTCCAGCATTCCTAACACGGAATGAAATAAATTATCGTGCGAATAGGCTTCGGTACGGTGTTCTTTCAAACACGCGGTATCGACGTTGAAATGGTCGGCAAATTCAGGCGATAACCATAGCATAAACGGGATATGGATTTGTTCATCGGGAGCGATTTTATAGGGCAGACCGTGTAAATAAATACCGTTTTCACCTAAAGATTCACCATGATCCGACATATACAACAACGCGGTATCGTAATGGGCGGCATTTTTTTGCAGAAACCCAATCACCTGATTCAGGAAATAGTCGGTGTACAGGATAGTGTTATCGTAGGCGTTGATAATCTGCTCACGCGGACAATCCTGTACTTGATTAAGCGTGCATTCAGGGGTGAATTTTTTAAAGGCTTCGGGATACCGTAAATAATACGCAGGGCCATGACTGCCTTTTTGATGTAACACGATAACGCCGTCATTATTGAAGCGGTCGATTTTTTCTTGTAAGCCCTGCAACAACACGTCATCAAAACATTCTTTATCGTTGCAAACATCGGCAATCGTCAGTTTTTCCATGCTGTCGGTCGGTACACGCTCGCATACGCCTTTGCAGCCTGAATTATTATCGCGCCATAAGATGTTGATACCCGCATGACTCAGTACGTCCAACAGGTTTTCGTAACGCTTGGCTTTGCTGTCGGTGTAATCGCTGCGCCCGAAATCAGAGAACATACACGGCACCGATTCAGCGGTTGCCGTACCGCAGGAGTGGGTATCAGGAAAGTTGATGATGTTTTGTTTGCTTAACAGCGGATTGGTGTCGCGCTCATAACCGTTGAGAGAGAAATTCTGTGCGCGGGCAGTTTCACCAACGACGATGACCACGATGGCTTTTTTCCCGCGTGTTTTCCATGTGCTCAGTTGTTGCGCGTCTTTGCCGATAGGCATCAGGGTAATGATTTCAGGATTTAAGGCGCGGTTGACATATTTGCCCAGCGCGTAAATCGGGTAATTAGGGTTGATGAGGTAACGCAAAGCGCGATTGTTTCGGTCAATCAGCGAGAAATTTTTGTAATGTTGAAAAACAACGCCGCTTAACACCATGCTAATCAGCACTATCATCGTCAAGCGAACGCCCAATTCTTTAAAAAAGGAGTGATATTGTATGTCTATGCGATACAAACACAGGGCGGGCAATACACCGACCAAGGCAACATGACGCAGTAAACTGACACTCAATAATTCAGCGGCTTCGCGCGTATCGGTTTCCACGATATTTTGTATCATCGACACATCGACAATGACACCGTAACTGTCCATAAAAAAGCTGATGACCGAGGCGAGCAGCAGTATCACTGTCACTATCGGTTTAAAGACATATTTACCCGCAAAAAACGACAGCAGCAAACTGAACAGTATAAACAGGGCGATAAACACGGCGATTTTAAAATCAGTACCCGCTAAACCCGAGCTGTCAACCACCTTAAAAACGGCGGTTAAAAATGCCTGATTATCAAAGACGGTCAGAAATAAAGCGGTGAGGAAAATGACAGTGCTGAGTCGAAGTTTTGGCGATAGCCAGTGTGCGTAGGCAGACATGGAGATAGATTCAGGGATAAAAGCGGGTGCTAAAAATGCAGACGTTGTGGCGGTAACGTCTGCATGACGAGTTGATTACTCTTCTTTTCTGGTGATGTTGCCGTTACGATCCAGTTCAATGTGCCACAACGCACCTGATGCACTGACAAGAAGATCAAATTCTTCGCCCGCACCATTTGGATTAACCACTAAAATGGCTTCTTTAATATCGTAGTCGTTGAACGTGGCTTTCAGGTTTTCATAACTGGCAGGCGGCATTTCAACCGAGGTTTTTGCGGTATCAATATCATCACCATTGACATAAAAATGACCGTTGACGCGATAATAAACAATTTTTCTCGCCTCGGCTTCTTTGGCTTCTTTAAAGGCAATCAAATACAAATCCTGACCGAAATGTTTTTTGGCTTCGGCGGTGACGCTGACCGCAGTAGGAAATTTTTTGTTAAACGCCGCCTGTACTTTTTCAGGCAGGGCATCTTGAGCTATCACAGCTCCTGCGAAGACGGAGACTGAGCACAAGGTGAGAACAGCACCGATGAGGGTTGGAAAATAGTTACGCATGAACGTGGTTACCTGTAAAAAATAAGTGAATTAAAAAGAGGGCTGTCTATAAAAAGCCCGTTACATATCCATAAACAACATGGGAATACCATAAGTTAAAATAAAATAGCTGAACGCCAAAGTAAGGCTAAGACTCATTTTAAACTGAAATGCCTGACGCAAAATATAAGCGACGATTGCCAGATACCAGCCGACCAGTAACACCGCTATGCCGATGGAAATGTGTTCTGCGTATTGGTAATGTTTCATGACCAAGAAAAAATACAGTCCTTCGGTCGCCGTTGCCAGTACCATAATGAAGTTTTCGCACACAAAAATAGCAATGAACAGTTGTTGAAAATACTGCCATTTTTTGATGGTCAGTAATAACGCAGTGACTGAGGTAAATGCCATGAAGGTGCGCAATATAACTTCCAGTATGCCTTCAACATCCGCAATCAAAAACTCAACAATCATGCCTAAAACCAGATAAAACCCCACGGTTTTCCACATAAAGGATTTTGATGGATGTAAATCGGCGGGATTATTGCGAAACCAGCACAGCGCGAGATAATCTTTTAATAACGACATAGTAAACAAGGGTATAGTTAATGGGCGACCATTAATGTTCATGGTCATTTGTTACACAGCCCGCTTATCTTACCTGTCCGCGCTTAACTTTCCAACTTTTCCAAGGTGCTTTATTTTTTATGGTGGTGTCAAAGTATTGTCAAAGGTATGTAAAGGGTTAATTTGCAACTCTTCTATTGTATTTGCGGTCTATATAAAATTAAGCATTGTATACACTCATAATGCGATTGTCGGTTATGGCGACATCGGTTAAATAATCTGTTGAATAACGATTGGAGTACACCATGAATGCAAAAGAATTCATTAAAGTCTGGGATTTGCCATTACGCATTTTTCACTGGTTATTGGTGGCGGCGTTTTTTATTGCCTACTTGACCGAAGACGAATTATTGACTGTCCATGTGTGGGCAGGGTATGCGGTCGGCGGCTTGCTGGTATTTAGAGTGGTATGGGGTTTCATTGGCAATGACTATGCTCGATTTGCTAATTTCTTATGCAGCCCAGCGACCTCTATCGCCTATCTTAAAGACTTAATCAACGGTAAGGCAAAACACTATACTGGTTATAATCCAGCACAGGCGGCAATAATTGTCCTGTTACTGCTTAGTTTATTGATGACTGTTGCGACAGGTTTGGCAGTGTATGGTGCAGATAAAGGCGCAGGGCCTTTAGCTTTTATGCTGGGCAGTTATGAATATCTCTGGGAAATAGCGCATGAATTGTTTGCCAAATTTACACTGATGGTAGTCGGTGTTCATATTATCTATGTGGCAATAGAAAGTGTTATGCGCCATAAAAAATCCAGCGACAGCGATGTTTCATCGTAATAAAAAGAAACCTTACATATATGACAACCAAAGCCGAGTTAAAAATCGAAAACAGTATTGCCCTGTTAAGTCTACTGGGTATCGCTACTTATGCAGTGTTGCGCTATTGGCTGGATACAGGGTATGAAACCTATTACTGGACAGTTAACAGCACGTTAAGCACCGCCGTAGAAACCCTCTGGCAGGGACAAGGCGCAGTTTCGCTGCAACAAGTGCAACTGCCCTTAATAGCGGTATTAATACTCGGCGGTGTGCCGTTGCTCTATCAGTTGTCAGTCAAGTTAATACGCGGCGATTTTGGTGCAGATTTACTGGCAGGCTTATCCATCGTTACCGCTATCTGTTTGCATGAATATCTGGCGGGCAGCTTAGTGGTATTAATGCTCTCAGGCGGCGCGGCATTAGAAACTTACGCCATACGCAAAGCCTCCTCCGTGCTGGAAGCCTTAGCCAAACGTATGCCCTCGGTCGCACATCGCAAAGAAGGCGATAAACTCATCGACATCAGCACCGATAAAGTCAATATCGGCGACAGCTTATTGATTTTGCCGCATGAACTTTGCCCTGTGGACGGCACGGTGTTGGAAGGTTCTAGCACGATGGATGAATCTTACCTCACAGGTGAACCGTATTTAATGTCCAAAACCAGCGGTTCTACCGTGCTGTCTGGCGCGGTCAATGGTGACAATGCCTTAACCATCCGCGCCGATAAACTAGCGGTCGATTCACGCTATTCTAAAATCATGGAAGTGATGAAAGCATCGGAACAAAACCGCCCCAATCTACGCCGCTTAGGCGATCAATTAGGTGCGTGGTACACCCCGATTGCCGTTGTTATCGCACTGCTGGCGTGGTTTATCAGCGGGGATGTCATTCGTTTTCTGGCAGTGCTGGTCATAGCCACGCCTTGCCCGTTACTGATTGGCATTCCCGTCACCATCATTAGCTCTATTTCACTGGCAGCACGGCGGGAAATCATCATCAAAAACCCCGCCATATTGGAAACCATCGGGCTATGTCGCACCGCCATTTTTGATAAAACAGGCACATTAACCTACGGTCGCCCGAATCTAATCGCCCTGATTCCCAGTACAACGCACAATGAATCAGAAGTATTGGCACTGATTGCCAGTTTAGAACGCTACTCCAAACACCCGCTGTCCAGTGCCATTGTCAAAGCAGGTGAAAAAGCCAATCTAGCTTTATTACCTGTCAGTCATATCACCGAATTATCAGGCGAAGGGCTAAAAGGCGTAGTCGCAGACCAACACATCCAAATTACCAGCCGCAAATTTTTTGAAGCCAATCATGCCGATAATATCGCCCAACTTCCCGAAACCAGCGGCGGTTTAGAATGCGTGGTATTAATTGATGACGCTTACGCGGCAACCCTGCAATTCAGAGACGAAGTGCGCACCGACAGCTCCTCATTCATCAACCACCTGCAACCCAATCACCTGTTTGATAAAGTCATGCTAGTGTCAGGCGACCGAGAATCCGAAGTGCGCTATCTGGCGGAAAAAGTCGGCATACAACACGTTTTTTTCAGCCAAAGCCCCGAACAAAAACTGGCATTAGTGCGCGAAGAAACCAAAAAAGCCAAAACCGTATTTTTAGGCGACGGTATCAACGATGCCCCCGCCTTAACCGCCGCCACCATCGGTATCGCCTTCGGACAAAACAGCGACATCACAGGCGAAGCCGCAGATGCCGTCATCATGGACAGTTCCTTATTAAAAGTAGACGAACTGTTCCACATCGGCGAACGAATGCGCCGCATAGCTTTACAAAGCGCGATAGGCGGCATGATACTCAGCGTAATCGGCATGGTGTTTGCAGGCTTGGGATATTTATCACCCGTAGCAGGTGCAATTGCGCAAGAACTGATTGATGTACTGGCAGTGTTGAATGCGTTAAGAGCGGCGATACCGCCCAAGAGCTTGTCGGATTTTTGAATGATGAATTCATCATGTAGGGTGGGCAACGCTTTTTTGCCCACCGTTTTTATCAGCGATTACGCAGCCTGTTGTTTGTTTTGTGACATCAACATACTGTCAATACTGAGATGATAATCCAATTCAGTCCATTCTATCCCTGTACCTTGGCAAATAAACTGATAATTGGTTAATTGCTTGAAAGTAGCTGTTTGTAGTTCTTTGTACCATGCCATAGGCGTTAAAATGACGCGCCCGTCTTCAAGTTCAACGTGCAGATAACGGTCATCAAAATGTACCGCTTTACCTTTAGTTAAAATATTCATCCCATCTCCTTTCAAACTCGGTTTGGTGTTCTTTTACAATCAACAGGGCTTTCTTTATATCTTTGGGTTTCATATAGTTATCAATGATTTTCAATGACCCTAACTCGATTTTGGCAAAATCGCCGCCTTTCATTACATGAACGTGTTTAGGTTCATGTTCGTTAGCATAAAAGAAAAACTTAAATCCGTCATAAATCAGCAGGGTTGGCATGATGCTAGGCAACTTCCTTTTTCATCAGTGCGATAACTTCTTTTAATAACTCGATTTCTCTGTCTTTTGAGCCGTTCAATAACTGTTGTTTTTCAAACTCGGATTTAAGCTGTAGATAATCAAGAGACTGTGAGCCAGTAGCGCAATAATTTTGGATGTGTTTATTTTTCGTGAAGTTTTGATTGAATACCGCTTTTTCATCCAAGCCCAGTAACTCAGATAATTTTATTTCAAACAACTCTGCAATCTGTTCCAATCTCGATAAATTAACATCCGTTTCACCCCGTTCAATACTGCCATAACCGTTCTGCGACATCTTCAATTTATCAGCGACTTCTTCCTGCGTCCACCCTTTCGCCTGTCTCAAAAAACGTATTTTTTCGTGCGCTGGCATAAATGTACAGTCCTGTGGTTAAAATAACAATTATGGCTTGATTGTAACAAAATTGGTCAGGATTTAGAATTTTATCGTCTTTTAACTCGATGAATACAATACTATTGTTATACAAGTATTCAATCGCAATTAATGTAAACGAATCCATTTTTTTATTGCTCAAGGATATTCTATGAGAAGAATAATACTCTGCATCACCATTCTAGCAACTATCCAAAGTTGTGCGACCCAAAAAACATTGCAATTTATAAATGGTAGCAAGGTTGATGGAATGGTTACTTTGGGATTTGATTATACTAATCTTCAAAAGCCTCAATGGGATACTAAGCAAGGACTTCAACAAGCAGAACATATTTGTAAAGGCTGGGGATATAAAGGTGCTTCATGGCTAGTTAATGACCAAACGTGCAATTATATGTCTCATTCTAATCATCGCATTGGCGATGTGGTGTTACATACTAATGAATGTACAGCAGCACGCTTGATGGTTAAATATCAATGTACAAGCCAAAGTAACGAAACACAAAATAAAACTATACAATCTAATAATTATCAACCATTAACACCCGCTCCTACTCCTTCTTCTTATCAAAATGTGCCAGCAACACAACCACAGCCAGCTCAGTCTGTAGTAGAGCAAAACACCGTAACACCAGTACCTGTCACTTCATATCAAAATGTGTCTGCAACGCAACCACTGGTTCAGCCAGAGGTAGAGCAATCTGTTTCAACCTATCAACAACCACAAGCTGGAAACGATTTAAGATATTGTTTAAGTTTAGCGGATAATAACGCAATTGCTGAATGTGTCCGAAAAGCTAAAAGGTAAGCAAGTAGATACCGTGCTGTCGGGTTTTTGAATTCTTACTTCATAGCCAACATCAACCCAGCACTGCAAAAAAACACCTTGTCACAATGCTGTCCCATGAGTTGCGCGGCTTTGCCTGATAAATCAATGAATTGTCGCGCCAGTTTGTTGTCGGGAATAACGCCTAAACCGACTTCATTATGCACCAGCACTAAATCAACGGGTAATAACAACACCGCTTCCAATTGTTGCAAAATAGCCGTTTCGGGGATTTGGTGATAGAGCATATTGTTCAGCCACATCGACACGCATTCGACTAATACAGGGCGTTGGCAGTTGGTCAGTGCATCTAATAAATTGACAGGTTCTTCAAGGGTGATAAACAAATCTTGGCGGCGTTGTTGATGAATCTGTACCCGCTCGGTCATTTCGTCATCAAAAAATTCGGTGGTGGCGAGGTAATAGGGTTTGTCCGCGCCTGACCAATTCTGTAATAAATAGCTTTCGGCTAAGCGGGATTTACCGCTTTTTACACCGCCGATAAATAAGGTTTTCACTCGTTTATAATTCCAATGTGTGGGTAACAGGCGTATTAAATGAAAAATATTTAATGTATCCCAGCACCACTAGCCACGACAAAACCAATAACAAGTAGAGTACCAATTAATGCAATAGAACTAAGCCATAGAGCAAACTCGCCTGCTAATCGCAGACCTGATTTCCTCCTTCCAACTCCAATAGCAAAACAGCCAAAAATAAATTGCGTCAGACAAAGTGCGATAAAAATGTAGAAAAGATCAACATTATTCTTATACCCGTTATTAATAAGGTATATAAGCGTAATGCAATTGATGAGCATCAATATGACCAGTATCCAGATTGAGAAAACTTCAGCTGTACTTATTGGTTCATGGGTATCTAACGGAATAGGATTGTATGGTTTCATGGCAATTCTCTTTCAAGCAATGGTAGACAATTGGGCATTACGACACCCCTATCAGTTAATCTTGGCTAAGAATGTACCTAATAACTTAACAAATCAAGATTTGTACGACGGTAAACTACAGTCCACTATAACTCTGACATTTCCTAACTCCAATAACCAATTCTTTCATAATCTCTTTAGCTATTGGCTAGAAAACAGCTAAAGCTGTTTTAATTTAATAAGTGACTAACGCGCCAAGAATTAACAGTACAAACACCACGAGATTAATGCGCGTTTTCATTGCCAAGGCTTGTTCTAATGTGTGGCGATTAATTGCATGAATAGCAATTCCCAGCGCGGGCTTGTGTTTCAGTTGTCCGTGATACACCGCATCACCACCTAACGCCACACCCAACGCGCCCGCCATTGCGGCGATTGGATAACCTGCATTTGGACTTTCCAGTTTATGCCCGTCACGTTTCATACACTGCCACGCGCGTTGTTTATCGTTCGCTATTAACACAATCAACAATGCAGTGAGACGGGCAGGGAGGTAGTTTGCTACGTCATCCAACAGCGCGGCGGTTTTGCCGAAATAAAAATAACGCGGGGTTTTGTAGCCAATCATGGAATCCATTGTATTGATGGCTTTATAAACCGCTACCGCAGGCAAGCCAAACAGCGCGAGATAAAACAGCGGTGCAATCACGCCGTCACTTAAATTTTCTGCCCACGTTTCCAGAGCGGCTTTATAAATATCTTCGTCGCTCATGGCTTCGGTATCGCGGCTGACCAGATAACTTAACGCCTGTTTGGGTTGTTCGGTGGTCAGAATACCTGCCACACTGCTATGTAGCATATTCATTGCCAAGCCAGTGGAGGCGCACACGGCTAATACCAGTATCGACAATACAGACGGTAATAGATTAATCAGCATCACTAAACTAAAGCTAATTAATCCCGTAATAACTAGCAAACTAATTACTAACAACGCGCCAGTTATCAGCTTATCCGTCGGTGGTGAGCTAGTCGAACCATAAAACCGCCGTTCAAACGCGCTGATAAATTCACCCATGAAAATGACGGGGTGTTTACATGGCAGTTCACCGAATAAAAGGTCGATGCTGTAAGCCAGTAACGCGACTTCAAAAAACATAGTGTTTTTCTCGTTTCCACGCGCCTGCGTGGGAACGCAGTAGAGACGCGCTGCGTCTCGCACCGCAGCGCGGTGCAAAGGCATTCCCACGCGGCGCATGGGAACGAGAGATAAAAACATAAATACTCGTTCCAACGCTCCAGCGTTGGAATGCAGCCTTGGACGCTCCAGCGTCCCGCAACGCTGGAGCGTTGCCAGATGAATTCCCACGCTGGAGCGTGGGAACTATAAGCAGAGGAAATAAAAACATCAACGCAACGCCCCCATAATGGCATCCATATCCAAGTTATCCGCGACCATATCGGCAAAACCTTGAATCTGCTCATCACGATACGCGGCATAATCGTAGCCCTGATAATCGGGGTGCAGGCGTTTGAAATAGTCAGTACGGAAGTCATTATTATCAAACACACCGTGGACATGAGTTCCCCCAATACGTCCTTGTTGATAAAACAACGGATGATTTGCCATGCGTCCGCAATGAATTTCATAACCTTGCACAGGGTATGAAAACAGCTCATAAACGCCGCGCTGTAAAATTTTCGGGCTTTGATAAATTACATCGTCATTAATCAAACCTAAGCCCGCTTCTACCGTCGGCGAATCATGCTCCAGCGCGTCGGGATCATGCAGTATTTTGCACAGCATTTGATAGCCGCCACACACGCCAAATACCGCACCAGTGTGTTGCTGAACTTCGGCAAATAAACCGTTAGCTTTTAACCAGCGCACATCGCGAATCACCGTCTTGCTGCCTATCATCAATACCATATCAAACGTGTCTAGCGGACGGTATTCATGAATCAATTCAACATACAACTCAGGGTCTGCCATCAATACATCCAAATCGTTGTAATTGCTCAAGCCGCGATACGCCAACACCGCAATGCGGATTTTTACATCACCCAAGCGTTGCTGATAATTCTGCAACGACTGTGAATCTTCCATGTCGATATTCAACGGTAAAAACGGCAACACGCCCAACACAGGTACACCAAACCGCTCGGCAATAATGCGTTCGCCCTCATCAAAAAACCGCCGATCACCACGAAACTTGTTCACAATCACGCCGATAAGATTGTCGCGCATAGTCTTATCCATCAGCTCCAACGTGCCGTAAATCGAGGCAAACACCCCGCCGCGTTCAATATCCGCAACTAAAATATTTTTGGTTTGAAACGTTTTAGCGACAAAGGTATTGGATAAATCTTTATGCAGTAAATTGAGTTCCACAGGCGAACCCGCACCTTCGGCAATCACCAGTTCATAGTCTTGTTGACAGCGTTCAAAGGCGTGCTGCACCTGAGTTTCTAAAAATGCCATTTCATCGTAATAGTCGCTAATGCCTTGATTTTTATACACCAAGCCATTAATAACTACCTGCACCGAACCGTTACCGTGTGATTTTAATAACACAGGATTAAAGTGATAACTCGGCTCAACTCGCGCCGCTTCCGCTTGCAGACATTGAGCGCGGGAAATCTCCCGCCCTTCTTTAGTGACGGCAGAATTATTGGACACGTTCTGCGCTTTAAACGGCGCGACGTTAATGTCTTTATCGGCGAAAATGCGGCACAATGCCATCACGAGGGTGGTTTTACCCGCATCGGAGCTGGTGCCGAAAATGGCTAGGGGTTTCATGTTTAATCTCGTTTTGTTGAAACGGAGTGCAAACCTAGGTTTGTAATCCAGTGGCTAGTTGTTCAATGATAGCGGGTTCTTTTACCGCAAAGCGCACAAACCGCTTATCCAAGCCGATAAAATTCTCACAGACGCGAATGAGTATGCGTGCGGGGGCGAGTCGGGCTTGTAATTGATAGCCGTCATTGTCGTCATGTAATCGTGCCAGTAAAAAATTCGCCGCGCTGGGATAAATTTCAGCGAACAAACCTGATTCGTGCAGCACTTGTTGTAATAACGCGCGGTGGCTGTCAGTTTGTTGGCGAGTTTGGGCGATAAAATCGGTGTTGGCTAGGGCGAGTTGGGTGTATGCCATATCTAAGCTGGAGAGTTTCCACGCGGGTTCCAGCTGTTTTAAATTGCGGATAAAATCAGCATGAGCGGCGATAAAGCCAACGCGAATGCCCGCGCAACCGTAAAATTTACTTAACGATTTGATGATGGTGAGTTTTTCGGTGTGCGCAAGAGATGCCATTGCCGATTCAGCGGTGCAGAAATCTAAAAACGATTCGTCGATGATGATGTGACAATCGGCGGCAGTCCACTGGGCGAACAAGTCGGGCAGGTTGTAGAGTGTGCCGTCTGGGGTGGCTGGGTTGACGAAAATGACGGTTGCGCCTTTTGGGATTGCTACGTTGTCGCGGTGTGTTTGGCGCGGCGCGCCGTTACTGCATTCCCACGCGGCGCGTGGGAACGAGTTGTTTATGTTATCAAGGCGATTGATGATGTGAATGTTACAACCCAAGCGTTCAGCCAGTCGTTCATATTCACCATATAAGGGCGCGTATAACACCACATCACGCGGTTGCAAATAGCGCAACAGCGCGAAAATTGCCGCACTTGCGCCGTTGAATACTTCAATATCGGCATTGGCAGGAATCGGGTAACGCTGGGTAATCGCCTGTTTTAAACAGCTGTAGTCAGGGTCGCTGTAAGGCGTGAGCGATACGGATAATAAGTCACGCAAATCGACTGCTTGCTGGGGATTGATGTTTGCCGAAAAATCCAGTACCTGCTCAGGCAAGCAGCGCAACCGAGCCGCAAACGCGTATATATTGCCGCCGTGCTGCATTTATAAATTAACGTATTCGAGGTAAATATAATTATCAACACTGCGTAATTTGTGTGTTGATGCGGGGTCGATGCGAAATTGAAACGCATTTTCTAACGGTAGATTCAACACCCGTGCCAGTAATGCGCGAATCACGCCCGCATGAGTGATGATAACGACTTGCTCTGCGTCCGTCGCTAATAATTCCTGCCAGAATTCACCTGTGCGTTGATACAAATCGCCGAAACTTTCACCATTAGGCGGCACGGCAGTGGCAAAATTATCTGCCCAATGCTGCAAGGCAACGGGGTCGATGTCGTCAAAGCGTTTTTCTTCCCAATCGCCAAAATGCAGTTCTTGCAAACGGGCATCGGTGGTGACCGAGTCAGAAAAGGTTTCTGCCAAGGTGGTACAGCGGGTGAGCGGACTGCTGAAGACGCGGCAATCGTCATCAAGTTCGGGTAACTTGTCATGCAGAATTTCCACTTCTTCTGGAAAACTGGGTGCTAAGCCGATATTGCTTTGCCCATAACACAAGCCTTCCGCGCTTGCCGTTTGCGTGTGGCGAATTAAATAAATGTCCATAAACTACTCACTGTGAGATAAAAAATAAGCTCGGCGATTTGTTGGCTCGCGCCTAAACAATCGCCCGTATAACCGCCAATGTGACGGTAAAAATACTGCCCCAGCCACGCATTCACCAGTAATACAGGGATGAGGGCTAACAGGCATAAACGGGGTAATAACAATAAGGGTAAGCAGGCGTATCCTGCCGCCACTAACAATTCTTTGCTGTCGGGTGTGTACACCGCACCTGTCGCTTTGCTGTGTTCAACACGCGCATAATCATAGCGGTACATTAATAATAATGGCACGAAACGACTCAGGCTGTGACCTGCTAATAATAGCAGGGGCAAGTCAGCGGCGGGTAATTCTGATAATACGCTGATTTTTAATGCCAACAGTAACAGTAAACCCAGCACGCCATACACGCCGATATGGGAATCTTTCATAATCGCTAAAATACCCACTTTATCATAGCCGCCGCCGAAGCCGTCACAGACATCGGCAAAACCGTCTTCGTGCAGACCGCCTGTGAAGAGGATGCCGACTATTAGCGCGATAATAACGGCAGTCAGTTTCGACCATAATAACGCACTGACATAAAACGCTAAGGCGACACCGCCACCGACCAGCCAACCGATGACGGGTAAATACAGTGCCGCTTGCGGCAGTTGGCTGTAATCCAGCGCGTGGCTTGCTATCGGCAAGCGGGTGTAAAAACTGATGGCGAGTTGCAGGTGTTTCATCATAGTTTTTTTGCGGTAGTAAAACCTAGTAGTCAGTCCATTTTATTATGGCGTGTGCGATAAAGACCTGCGAGGTTTTTAAAACCTCGCAGGTCTAGTCACGTTGCTTGTCATAACTAAACTGACGGTGTACCAGCAGGTCTATTTACTTGGAATCCACTCCTGCTTCCGCAAAACTCGCCATCTCATTCAGAAATAACACGGCGGATTGTAACAGCGGATAAGCCAAGGCAATACCTGAGCCTTCGCCTAAACGTAAGTTCAGATTTAATAAGGCGGTGGCGTTGAAATGTTTTAATAAGGCTTGGTGTCCTTGTTCATCGGAGACGTGGGAGAACACGCAATAATCCAAAACCTGTGGATACAAACAACTGGCAACCAATAACGCGCTACTGGCAATAAAACCATCGACCATAATTACCATGCCGTGTTCAGCGGCTTGTAAGTACGCGCCGACCATCATGGCGATTTCAAAACCGCCGAAGGTGGTTAATGCTTGTAATGGCGTAGGTTGGGGTGAGGTACGAACCCCAACAAAACCGTGTGATGTTTGTTGGGGTTCGCAAAGCTCACCCCAACCTACGTTTTGCTGTAAAGCCTGTTGCAATACCGCTACTTTATGGGCAAGCTGTTTGTCGTCCAAACCCGTGCCACGCCCGACGCATTGTGCTAACGGCAAGCCCGTCAAGGTGTGCATCAACAACGCCGCAGAAGACGTATTACCGATACCCATTTCCCCAAAACCGATGCAGTTACAGCCTGTCGCGTGTTGCTGTGTTACCAAGTCCGCGCCTGTTTGTATTGCTTGTAAACAATCGGCTGAACTCATTGCAGCTTGCGTTAAAAAATTCTGCGTTCCTTTGGCGATTTTGGCATTAATCAACTGCGGATGGGATGCTAAATCGGCATTGACACCCGCATCGACCACCAGCAGATTGATAGCGTGTTGCTTGGCAAATACGCTAATCGCCGCGCCGCCTGCCAAAAAATTCGCCACCATTTGCGCGGTGACAGATTGCGGATAAGCACTGACACCTGCGGCAACTACGCCGTGATCGCCTGCAAAAATCAGAATACTGGGTTTAGTTAAGCAAGGCGTTAAGCTGTTTTGACATAAACCAATCTGCAAAGCCAGTGTTTCTAACTGACCTAACGCACCTAAGGGCTTGGTTTTCTGGTCTATTTTGGTTTGTAAATCAGTAGTTAAATCACGGGGTAGGGGAGAAATAGCAAAATCTAACGGCACGGTGTGTTCCATGAATTTTCAAATAATAAACTGTTCAGATCTTGTCGTTCTGCCCAGTGTTGTTGTTCCAGCATCGGCTTGTCATAAAAGGCTTCGACATGACCCAAGCACAAGATAGCCAGCGGTTGGCTGTCGTCGGGCATTGCTAATAAGGTTTTTAAGGCTTCGGGGGCAAACATCGACACCCAGCCCATGCCGATACCTTCCGCACGCGCGGCTAACCACATATTTTGTATCGCACAGGACAACGACGCAATGTCCATTTCGGGTAACGTGCGCCGCCCAAAAATATGTTTTTCCCGCTGTTCGCACAAGGCGGCAATCAAAATCTCGCCACATTCTAATATGCCTTCCACTTTCAGTTTCATAAATTCGTCTTCGCGCTCGTCTAATACCTGAGCGGTAGCAATGCGTTCTTGTTCCACCAGCGCGTGTATTTGAGTGCGTAATGCGGGTTCAGTAATGCGAATAAATCGCCACGGCTGCATAAAACCGACGCTGGGCGCGTGATGCGCGGCTTGTAATACGCGCGTTAATAACTCAGGCGCGATAGGGTCGGGTAAAAAATGACGCATATCACGACGTTCATAAATAACACGGTAAATGGCGGCGCGTTCGGTTTCGGTGTAGGGGGGCATTGGGTATGTTGATTTAATGGGGTTCGTATGCCCACTTTCTTACTGAGCTTACGCAGACTATGTAATTAGTGAGCATATAGAGTGAAATTATGGTCAAACCATAAAACATAGAAAACATCTTTCACTTTATAGCCAACCATTGGTTTCTTACCACTGAATCTAAATGCAATGAAGTCTTCAACGTCATCTTTAATAAAGGGAGGAAGCGAAGTTTTAATTGCACTTTTTGAAATTTTTTCAGATCCCAAGGCATGACGACCTGTATTTTTTATTTCAGACCATGTTAATGATCTTCTTTTAAATATGGCTTCTGCAAATTGAACTTTATCTTCTTTGGTCAAGATTGAAAAACAATAATTTCCAGATTGTACTCTTTCAAGTGAGAACACAGGTGGCTTGGTATCATAGTTAATATTTTCAGGAATGGTTATTCGATTCCCTTTTTTAATCGCAGGAGTTTTTATTTTATTTTTTGTCATTTATCTAAGTCTCGTTTTATAAAACTCCATCATCGACGACTTTTCTATAGTTCCTGCTGTAGCTTCTTTTTCTTGCCAAGGCGTATCTTCATGGGTCATATTCCTAAGTTTCCACGCACTAAATTGACCAAATACCTCATTTACTTCTTCAAGTAATTCTATTTGTTCTTGAGAAAATAGGTCTACGTCAGATTCTGAATTAAGTATTATGGGGGATGCTCCAAAATTTTTGTATTGGCGATAGATTTCTGGACATACAGGTCCATGAGTCCATGCTTCAAAATCATCATTAAAAAATGGCTTGTCAAAAATTGCTAAGTGGAAGGCTTGTGCATAATAAATAAGCTTTTGAAGTTTAAGATTAGAAATATCTGAATCTTCGCTCTCATTGGCTCTTGATAAAAAATATTTTGCCACATTTTGTGCTTTTATCATTTTTCCCTCCTAAAGAATGCAACCCAATTTGGATTTATATTAGATAAATTTAACAGTTTACAAGTGTAATACCGTCTTTAACTAAATCAATGTATTTCTTTTAGTTATTCTTGCTAGGTATGTTAAAAACCCTATCATCTGGTATTTGTTAATGAAAATTAGTCTACTTAAACTTGATAAGGATGCGCCGCTTCAAAGCCATGTACCTTCGCTTTAGTGGTAAACACGGGCGGCGACCAGTTTTGTGGTGCTTGCCCTGCGAGATGGTTGGCTAACCAGAAGGCTTGATTGCGTATGGGCAGGATGAAGGCGTAGAGTTTGCCGTTGGGCAGTTCGGCGACATCGCCGAGTGCGTAGATAGATTCATCTTCGGTTTGGAGGTAGTCGTTGACTTTGATGCCGCGTGCTATGGCGAGTCCTGCTTGTGCGGCGAGTTCAGTATGCGGTTGAAAACCGCAGGCGACAATAACGGCGTCAAATGCTTGCGCTGTGTCGGTGGTGATGGTCACTTTTTCTTGTGGCTTGCTTAAGCTGTTGATGGATTGATTTAACAGCACGGTGACACCTGAATTTTCTAACACTTGTTTTAATGTGATGGAATCTTCGGGGACTAATTGCCGCTCCATCAGTCTGTCCATGACATGAAATAAGGTGACGTTATCGCCCGCTGTGGCTAAGTCAGACGCTACTTCACAGCCGATTAAACCGCCGCCGATGATTGCCCAATGCGGTTTGTTTAGGTTGGCGCGAAGACGGCGCAGGGTTTTTAAATCGCTCAGGCTGTTTAAACAAAAAAACAGCTCGGAAAAAGGGCGGTAGGGCGGGGGAATAAAGGCTTTTGAACCCGTGGCAATGATAAGTTTATCGTAGTTAAGGGTTTGTTGCTGTTCGGCATGGCACACGGTCAGCGTTTTATTTTCCCGCGAAATAGCAGTGACATGGGTGTCGCTGAGTACGGTGATATGGCTATCGCGCAGTTTATCGAAACTTTTTAGAATGATACTGTGTTCAATATCGTCTTTAGTAAAACCACGCGATAGCAGCGGACGCGAATAATAGCCGTCATTTTCTTGCGTTATCAGGGTAATGTCGGCATCCGCTGTTAAGCTGCGGTATTTTTCTGCAAAGCTGATGCCTGCAACCCCTGAACCAATAATAATGACGTGCATGATATTAACCTCAGGGCATTAAACTAAAATCGTCTTTGCCCACGCCGCATTCAGGGCAAATCCAATCTTCGGGTATGTCTTTCCAGCGTGTCCCTTCGGCAATGCCAGAATCGGGATCGCCTTCCGCTTCATCGTAAATATGACCGCAAACATCACATTGGTATCTTTTATATTCAGACATGGTTTTTACCTCTGGTTAGTGAATGACAGGATTGGATAATCGTTTATCAAGCTATAGTAATTTGCCGGATGTTTCAATCAGTTTCTGGTTTTTCAGTAAACAAACGCGGCTAAAACAAAAAATTAACACAGTTGTCATCTTAGTGCGTTAGTGTTGTAGTGTTTAACCATTAAAAATCAATAACGGGCATTCTAGCAACGGCTATTGTGTGCTACTATGCACGTCATTTTTATCTGGGGAAAAAGAAAATGCAAGCAACAGTCAAATGGGTTGATGGTGTGATGTTTGTCGGCGAATCTGGCAGTGGTCATACGGTTGTGATGGATGGTCCGCCCGATCACGGCGGTCGTAATATGGGACTGCGTCCGATGGAACTGCTGTTATTGGGAGTAGGTGGCTGTTCATCGTTTGATGTGATTCAGATTTTGGAAAAAGGCAGGCATCAGGTCAAAGGTTGTGTTGCCGAATTAACTGCGGAACGTGTTGATGCTGTCCCCAGTGTGTTTAGTAAAATTCATCTGCATTTTGTGGTGACAGGTCATGATTTAAAAGTGGCGGCTGTGGAACGTGCAGTAAAATTGTCGGCAGAAAAATATTGTTCTGCTTCCATTATGTTAGGTAAAGCAGGGGTAGAAATTACCCATGATTTTGAAGTTATAGAGGTTTAAACCATTGTCCACCAAACTACAATTACACGGCTTTAATAATTTAACCAAGTCGCTCAGTTTCAATATTTATGATATTTGTTATGCGCCCGCCGAACAGCAACAGGCTTATATTGAATACATTGATGAAGCGTACAATTCGGACAAATTGACACAAATCCTGATGGATGTGGCTGAAATTATCGGCGCACAAGTGTTGAATATTGCCCGTCAGGATTATGATCCGCAAGGTGCCAGTGTGACTATGCTGATTTCCGAAGGGGATTCACCACCGCCACCCAGCATGAACAGTCAATCCCCCGGCCCCTTGCCTGAAACGGTGCTGGCGCATTTGGATAAAAGTCATATTACCGTGCATACTTATCCTGAAAGCCATCCTGATAATGGTATCAGTACCTTCCGTGCTGATATTGACGTATCAACCTGTGGTCGCATTTCACCGTTGAAAGCCTTGAATTATCTGATTCATAGTTTTGAATCCGATGTGGTGACGATGGATTATCGCGTGCGTGGTTTTACCCGTGATGTATCAGGTAAAAAGCATTATATCGACCACAATATCACCTCTATTCAAGAGTATATTGCGACAGATACACAGGCAAGCTATCAAATGATTGATGTGAATGTGTATCAGGAAAATATTTTTCATACCAAAATGATGTTGAAAGAAACGGAACTGGAAAATTATTTGTTTGAAAAAGAAAGCGATTTGTCAGGTGAAGAAAAAGCCGACATTGAAAAGAAATTGCGCCGTGAAGTAACGGAAATTTTTTATGGTCGTAATTTCCGTCGTAAAAAAATCAAAGTGGCTGATCCTGAGTAAGTGCGATTAAGTTAATAACAATAAAAAAGCAGTAAAAATAAACCTTCGTGGTTTGAATGACTATAGACAAGACCTGTCAGGTTTTTAAAACCTGACAGGTTTTTTTTGTTATTGGAGTTGCCGCGCACACAATACCACAGGGTGCAACACCTCCATTGTCATGCCCCGTTCGTGTAAACCTGCCTGAATATGCAGAGCGCAACCGATATTAGAACTCACCAGATACCGCGCCTGTGTACTCGAAGCCGCATCCAATACATCCGCCAGTAACGCTTCTGCCATTGTCGAATGCTCCAGCATATAACTCCCCGCCGAACCGCAGCACACAATACCCTCAGGTAGCTTGGTAATGTTTAGTTCTGGAATTTGCTGCGACAGTTGCAACGCACCTTGTTCTGCCCGCATGACATTTTTTAATGAACAGGGGGTATGCAGACACACGGTTTCTGCTAAAGGCTTAAGCAGTAACTTATCAGCAACTTGCATCAAAAACTGGCTAATATCCATCACTTTATCGGCAAATTCAGCCTGTACATAATCTTGTAACTGACTGCCGCAGCCGCTGGCAATGGTAACAATAGCCGTCAATGATGAATTGGCGAAGGCTTGCGTGTTGATAGTTGCCAATTTATCAGCAGTGGCTTTATCGCCGCTGTGTAAATCCAGCGCACCGCAACAGCTTTGCTGGGCAGGTATCACGACATTAAAGCCTGCCGTCGTTAATACAGTAATCGCCGCGTTGATGGTTTCATGATCCAGCAATGCCCCCATGCAGCCGACAAATAAGCCTACCGTGCCTTTGCATTCCGTCGTTGCCGAATAGTGTTCGGCGAATGCCGTCGGTGCGCGGTAACTTGGTAATAGTCGTTCCATTTTATCGAGTTGCAATAAACTCGGTAATTTCAGCAAGCGGGCAATTTTTTGTAAGCCTGTGCGTTGATACAGCTTTAAACTGGATTGCGCTAAGTGTTGCGCGGTTTTATCATGCGCGACTTTTTTCAGTATCGACAAGGCGAAAGACGGCTTAGTGTCTGCCTGAAACTGCGCACGAAAATTATCAATCAAGCGGCTGTATGGCACTAACGCTGGGCAAATACGCTCACATTCACGGCACAACAGGCAATTATCAATATGCGCCCGCACGGCTTTTGCATCGTGTAGCTGCCCGCTCTCATAACCTTGGATTAAGGCAATGCGTCCGCGCGGCGATTCATTTTCATTCTGGGTTTTCGTATAAGTAGGGCAGGTGGGTAAACACAGACCGCATTTAACACACACATCTGCATCGGCTAACAGTTTATTCATGGGTTTTGATAGCCAGTAATTCCACGACTCGCTGGTATTCTTCCAGTTTTGGGCGATATAAAAACAAGCCCAATGCCGCTAAGCCTGTGAAAATAAACAGGTTATTGTTGCCATCACCCAGCATAAACAACACAAAGCCAAACGCGCCGATGCTTTCCATCAGGGTCATGGACACAATCACCGTAACCAAATAGCGTTTTTTGGCTTCGCTTCGATAATCTGCTTGCGTGAGCGGCATGGTTTGATTCAATTTCAGTTGAATATGCCGTAATAAATTAGTCATCGGAAATGACAGGATAGCGACCACATATAACGCGGTTCTGATTTTGACGCGCGTTATTTCGGGCAAGGGGTCTTGTAATTCCGTGCCGATAGTGAAGCACAGCACCACATAAGTCACCAGCATCACCAGCATGATGCCGACAACAAGCCACGGTAATTTAAGATCTGCGTCTAAAGATTTAGGGTCAATCGGGTTGTACATAGTGAATCCTGATAGGTTAAATAGACTGAAGTCTGATAGCTTAAAAACAGCTGAAGCTGTTTTATTGCTGTGTCGCGCGATACAAACGTATCAACATGATAAAGGCAAAAAAATCATACAAACTGTGAATAACGATAGGAATAAGTAAATTGCTGTCACCATTGCCCATATCCATAGACACACTTAAATAGATGCCCACCACAGTGACCAGCACAGCGTACAACGGTGTCACTGCATGAACCAGCCCGAAAATAATATTGCTGACACACAAGCCTGCGGTAAATCCCCATGAGGCAGTTATCCACGGCTGAATGACTCCGCGAAATAACAGCTCTTCGGACACGCCTGCAATGGTGGCTAACAGCAGTAAATCAGTCCAGTGCCGCTGTTGCAGACTGGGTGCTAAGGTGCGTAATAACAAGTCTTTAATATCAAGCAGAGATTTTTGCGGCAGGTATTCCATTGCTAAAAATAACAACATTAAAGGTACAGTACCGACGATACCGATAGCAAGCGCAGGTTCGGAAAAATACAGCAGTGCAAACGGGTCAATGTCAGCCATCCAACCGACTAATAAGGCGACAACAATCAGCGAAGCCTCAAACAAACAGGCGGTTCTAAAAAAATGAGCGGAATTATCCATTGCAATGATTAACAAAATGAAGAGAAGGTCATTTTAAACAAAAATCGGTAAAATGACGGATTTACTTCATTATTTCACTGAAATCTTATGCAATGCTACGTTTATAAAAGTTTAAAAAAACACCTGTTTTATTTGTACATCACTAAAGAGAACGATTTTTCCGCTGTGCCAGAAGAGCTGTTGCACAGTTTCGGCACGTTGGAGTTTGTCTTGGAAATGGAGCTTACGCCAGAACGCAAACTCGCTAAGGAGGATAGCAAAAAAGTGCTTGAAAGTTTGGCAACCAACGGTTTTTTTGTGCAACTGCCTCCGCAAGAACAGCAGTTAGTGTAATTGAATCGCTCCTAATCACTCCCGCTCACGCGTAAGCACAGGGCGGGTATTTCCGACAAGTCGTGAGCGTATCTGACTGTTTGATGTCATCCATTGCTGCCTGCAAATTCAGTGAAAATAAAACTAAAATTATGCGTTGCAAAAATATTTTTCTCGATGTAATTCAATAGATTAATTTTTATATTCAATATGTTGCAATGCTTTGTTAATAATGCGTCATAGCTATTTTACTGCGCCTGTTCAAATTATTTTTCTTGCCGCAAATAGTATTTTTTACATTTAAAACTACACTTTTGGTATTACCGATTGGCATCGGTCGCCGTATTTGGCTATACCAACTTTGATGGAGTTACTTGTGAACAATCTACTATCGCGCTTTTCGTTTCCCGCCAGTGTTCTTTTCATGGGCTTGATGGTCAGCTCTTGTGCTAAGGATTTCAAGTCACCTTTTGATGAAGCAGCTACGCCTGTTGCAACACCTCCTGCGGTCGCAAAAAAACAACCACCCGTAGAAAATACAGGGCCGCTGAACAGTGTTGCGCAGGCGGCGCAAAAAGCAGGCGTAGTTAATTGCTTAGGACGTATCAATCAAGTGTCCAATTTTTTAGTCGCAGGAGCGCAACAAAGTGGCGCGTCTTTGATGATACCGACACAAGCACCTAATGAACGTGTTGCTTCAATGGCATTTGAAATCAAATCACCGCAAGTATTGTCTTATGCCAGTGCAGATTTTGCACCACTGGAAACCAGTTGTGGCGGTACTTATGAAGCGGTGACCCATTGGCAGAATAACTGTAAAGATGTCGCGACCAAAGGTTATGCACAACTTAAATTCATCGGTGTGATTCAAAGCAGCATTTTAGTATTAGAGGGTGGTCCTCAATTGCGTGTATTTCTCATGCCCGCAGGGACAGGTTGTGTCGCGATTAAAAAAGAGGTGGTTTATTAACATTCCGTTTAATTAAGTCACATTTTTTGATTTCGCATAGTTGATTTTGTAAAGCCCAAACGCACGCATCATATAATTTTAAGTGAGTAAGCCACTATGAATACTAACATACACCACCCCAGTTATCATTTCCGTAGAACCGCTATTGCCGCTGTCGTAGCAGGACTGCTAAGTCCCTCTGTCTATGCTACAGCGATAGTTGGCGATACCATTACTTCAGCAGGTGCAGTAAGCACGTTGTCCGTGCTGGATAGCGGTATTTCACTGCAATCTTCACAGCCTATTACTATCAGTGCGCCTGCTCACATCGGTACTGGAAATCAATACATCGATATTAATACCACCTCCAGCACCACCAGTATTTTAGGCGGTCAGACGCTCAATATTAATGCGACCAATACCTCTATTACCAATTCTGGCGGAACGCTTACTATCGATAGCGGACAATCTAAAATCGGATCGACTACTTCAACCAATATATATACCGGCTCTGGTACGAATGGTCAGGGTAATCTGACCACCACCAATACCGGGGTTAATATTTCAGGTAGCAACAATATAATCAATGCGAGTGCCGCTAATGGCGGCTTATTGTCGGTCAATGCAACGGGTTCAACACTGACGGGTAATAAAAGTGTCAGCGGTCAAGGACTTACGCTGAATAATAATGGTTCAATTGCATTGACAGGTGCGAGTGGTGCTACGTCTACCGCAGGACTAACAGTCAATGCGGCAGGTACTGGTGTCTCATTAGTGAACAGTGTCGGTACGGGTGAAGGCTTGAGGATTGGTGCAACCAGTACCAGTTTAACAGGCGGTACCAATTCATCTAATTTGACATTGGCAGATAACAGCGCGACATTGGCGGTGGGTACATTAACAAATACCACGCAAGTGACAGTATTAAATGCGACTAACAATAACAGCAACACCTCTTTTGTACTGAGTTCTACAGGTAATCTTACAGGGGCAAACTCTAGGCTGACCAGTATTTTACCTGGAGCGACCCAAGGTACATCAGGCAATATATCGTCGCTGACTAATGATAATGGTAGTTTAACCGCATCAGGCGGTGCAGTGAGTTCTGTCTTATTAACCAACGGTTTAGGTGTCACTAATGGTCTGCAAGTATTTGAGAATGTAACTAATCTGACTGGCAATGATATTAATTTAAAAGCCACTAATAATCTTAGCCAAACAGCCAACAATCTCAGTCAAACAGCAGGTAACCTGTCTCAAACAGCGACTAATTATAATCTGTCAGCGGCTAATGGAAATATCAGCTTGGGTAATGGCACGGTTGCTGCGACTTATGGTAATTTTACCAACGTCAATGCGGCAAATGGCAATATCACCAACCTGAGTACCTCGAATTTAAATGCCACAGGAGGTAATCTGACAGGTTTAACCAACCTCAGTGCTGTCAATGGTAATTTTACCAATTTGACCGCGCTGGGTAATTCTACGCTGGGCAATATTACAGCGGGTAACGGTACGTTTGCCAATAACCTATCTACCAACAATCTGAGTGCGAATAACTTCTCCTTGGGCAACGGCACAGTCAACAATATCACAGGCGGCAACGGTACGTTTGCAGGCAATTTGTCCACCAACAATCTGAGTGCGAATAACTTCTCCTTAGGCAACGGCACGGTCAACAATATCACAGGCG